>OGCI01000901.1_pt1 | contig 28859 bp, 29 predicted proteins | sample 1570021 | NCBI WGS metagenome assembly OGCI01 (sample SAMN06264664, study PRJEB24512) | hot springs metagenome | isolation source: Hot spring water | place: South Africa: Tshipise | collected 2015-06-21 | reverse complement strand
GCTTTCGGCTGGCCTCCATTGCCAACGCCTGGGTGCGCGAGACCGGCGACCTGGCCGAGGGCATCGCCGCCTTCTTCGAAAAGCGCCCACCCCGGTTTTAGCGTTTTCTAAGGGCCTTCAGTTGCTCGGCAGCCTCTGCGGCGCTAATCTGGCCTTGTTCCAAAGCGGCCAGGATGGCCTCTTTTTCCTGGGGGCTGGGCCCCTCGGGCATCTCCTGGTACTCGTATCCCAGCACCTTGAGCAGGGCTTCGAAGCGGGCCCGGATGGTGGGATAGGACAACCCCAGAATCCGCTCCACCTCCTTTAGGTTGCCCCGCACCTTGATGTACAGGCGCAAAAACTCCAGGTGTTCGGGGGGCAACAGGGCAAACTCGTTGGGCTGAAACTCGCCCCGGATCTCGCTGCGGCAGGCGGGACAAAGAAGACCTGTTACGCGCAGGCGCCCGTGGCAACCTTCCACCGGGCATTGGGTAGGCATGGGAAACACACTCATACACTCTCCATAAACCCCACCTGAAGCTTTCTGTTTAGGGTAGGTCAAAGTCAACCGGATGCAAGGGCAGCTCCTGGCAGAGCTTCAGGTGGGGGCCCAAGCAAAGGAGACAAACCAAAGACATTTCTTACCAGGACACATATCGCGGTCGCCCCTATTTTCTTTGTATCACCCGAAGACCCCTCTAAGCAGCGGCCTTTGGTGCGTTCTGCCAGCTCAGGTTTACCATATACCCACCCTGATATAGACCTGCTGCAAAGCTTTGGCCTGAAAGACCTTAGGCTTCACCTCTAGCTCCAGCAGTGCAAATGGGGGTAATTGTCGCAGCTGCCAGGTCTGGCCCCGCAGGGCCTTTAGGGCAGCGGCAACCTGGGGAGAGTGGCGCAGGGCCTGGAGGCCTATGCTTAGGAAGAGCTCGAGCAACACCAGCGGCGCGAATAATACGATGGGTAGGGGTATCGTGTGCACCCGCACCCACAGGTACACAAACCGCGGGCGAATCAGGTGCAAGCCGCGCCAGCCTGGCGAAATGGCTACCTTAGAGGCTGTGGTCATGGTATGCGCCTCCGTCCGCCCTCAGACCACCTCAATCAAGACCTTCATGGGGCCGGAGACTTTGGTCACCCCGTTCTTCTCGCTAACCACCTCGTTGACCTCTATATCCACCAGGCGCCCTTCGGGCAACTCGCCTTTGAGCATATCCAGAATGCCCGCCAGGTCGATGCCCTGGGCGCTTAGCTGCTGCTTGGTCTCGGGGGGAATGAAGTTGGCGGCAAACTTGGCCAGGGCAGCCGGCAGGTTGACCTTGAGCTTAACCTCTTCACCATCCACCACGATGCGGAGCATCCTGGCGATGCCTTTTGGGGCAGTGGGGGTGCTGGCCACCGCATAGGCCAGGCCCGGGCCGGGGGCCGGCGTTCCCGATTCCATCGCTTCCAGCAAGCGAATGGCCTCCTCTGCCGTTATCTTGCCTTCCCTGACCATATTCATAATTCGCATCTTGTCTTCCATAGACACTTCCTTTAGAACCGGGCTCCGTCTAGCGCGCGCACTTCCAGATTGCCCATGCGAAGCGCAACCTCGAGGCTGGCCTGGCCGTCTCCAAGCTGCCTAACCCCACTGAAGCCGTAGTCAAAGCCCCGGATTTCCTGGTTGCCCGTGCTCACGCTGGGGTTCAGCCGAACGCTGCTACCGGGCAGCAAGTCCAGTTCGGCGTTGCCCATCGAGACCTGCAGGCGGTGTGTGCCGTCGCGCAACAGGAGTGAGCCTTCGATGTTGCCCGCCGTTACCTCGAGGTCGAGCCCCTCTACCGCCCTTAGTTCGACGTTGCCCACAGCCACCCGGCCCCGTAAGAAGGCGATCCCCTCGGCCTCGATCTGGCCCGCCTTGCCATCCACCTCCAGACCCCAGCCAGGGGGCAGGCGCAGCTCCAGCGTGTCCGTCCGGCCCAGCAAACCATGCAAAAAGCCCCCAGCGGACCAGTTTGGCACAACCTCGAGGTCGTCCCCCAGTGGGCGCACTTCTGCTGAACCCTCAACCACCGGTTTGGTTAAGCCTGGGTCGAGCCTGGCCTCGAGCTGGCCTGCCATAAGCCTGACCCGCACCCAACGCAGCCCCTCTGGCGGCCTGTCCGCAGCCGCAGGAGCGGCATACTGCTCGCCCATGGTCTTTTGGGCCTCTTCAACTGCCGCCTCGCCCTCGTCGAGGGCCGAAAGCAGCAGATCGGCTTCCTGCTGGGTAATTTTGCCCGCCTGTAGCAGGGCCTGGATGCGTTCTTGTTCAGTCATGGGAACCTCCACGGTGAAACTCTTTTTGTAGCTGGCGGCCTTTTGCCTGGGACGGCTCGAGGGCTAAAGCCCAGGCCCTGAGTTGCCAGGCAATGCGATGTCGAAGGGCATGCCTGGGCAACTGCCGCTCCAACTCGGCCTCCTGACGATAGGCGTTCATTTTGTCGGCCACTACCACGGCAAGCTCCGCTGAATTGAAGTGCCCAAACATAACTGCCCTCCTTGGTTATAAATATAAACCAAGGTTTTACATTTTGTCAATATTTGTTTTACATATCCTAAAGATTAGTTTTCTACACCTGCCCCAACAGCGCCTGGAAGCGCGCTATTCGCTCGAGCAAGACCTCCATACCGCCCTGCCAGAATTCCTCCGACTCCAGATCGAAGCCAAAGCGGGCGGCCAGTTGCTCGGCAGGGTATTTGCCCACCGAGGCCAGCAGCGCGTCGTAGCGGGCCACAAAACCCTGGCCCTCCTCCTGGTAGCGCCGGTACAGCGCCAGGCCAAACAAAAGCCCGAAAGCATAGGGAAAGTTGTAAAAGTTCGCGCCGTAGTAGTGGCCTTTCACGGCCCACATGTAGGGATGATAAGAGGCCAGGGCCTCGCCATAGGTGGCTTGCTGGGCCTCCAGCATTAGCTGGCAAAACTCGTCCGCCGAAAGCTCGCGCTCCCGCCGCCGGGCGAACACCGCCTGCTCGAACAGGAAGCGCGAGTGAATGTCGACAATCACCTGGGCAGCACTTTGCAGGCCCCCCTCGAGCACGCCCAGCTGGTCAGCCGGCGGCAGCACCCGCAAAGCCGCCTCACCCACCACCGTTTCGTTCATGATGGAAGCGGTCTCGGCCAGGGTCATGGGCTCCTGACGCAGCAGATAGGGCACCTCCCGCAAACAGTAGTTGTGGTAGGCGTGGCCCAGCTCGTGGGCCAGGGTCGAGAGCGACTCGAAGCTGTCCTCGTGGTTGAGCAGGATGCGCGAGCGCCCCTGCCCTACCGGGGTGCAATAGGCCCCGCCCACCTTGCCCTTACGGGGCGGCGCATCCATCCAGCGCTCGGCATAGGCCCGCTGGGCCAGGTCGGCTGCAGCAGGCGAGAAGCCCGATAGGTGCTCGACGATAAAGCGCCTCCCTTCTTCCCAGCTCCACTTTTTGGGGCTCTGGCCGGGCAGTCCCACCGGAGCAAACAAATCCCACCAGTCCAGGCGCTCTTTCCCAAGCGCGCGGGCTTTGCTGGCAAAGTAGCGGCGCCAGTGGGGAAAGCTCTGCACCATCACCTGCTGCAGCGCATCCAGGGTCTTTCGGCTGATGCGGTTTTCAAACAAAGCGGGAGCCAGGTCGTCTTCCCAGCCGCGCTTGCGGTTGAGGGTCGAAACCTCGCCTTTGTAGCCGTTGAGGGCTGCCGAAAGGGCAATTTCGTTGGCTTTCCAGGCCGCAAGCTCGGCCTCATAGGCGGCCTTGCGCACCGCCTCGTCGGGGTGCATGGCCAGGTTACGCACCGCCGAAATGGGCAGCTCTTCCCCATTCAGCACCGCACCAATCTGGCTGGTGAGGTTGCTGTGCAGCTTGACCCAGGCCCGCCCACCTGAAAGCGAAAGTTCGGAGGCCAGCACTTCTTCTGCTTCCGACATCATGTGCCGGGAAAGCACCCTGGCTTCCTCGATTAGAATTCGGTAATCACCCGCCTGCACCGCCTCGGCATCCAGGCGGGCCAGCCAGCGCTGAAGGCGGGGGCGTAGTTTCTGGTACTCGAGGTAGAGCAGCTCGAGCTCCGAGAGCTTGGCCTGGGCCAGGGCGTCGGAGCTATCGGCATCTACCCGCATCAAGACGTAGGCATGCAGCGGCCCAAAAGTCTCGCCAAAGGCGTTAAGCCTGGTCATCAGGGCCTCGAAGGTTCCCCGGTCGGCAGCCCCTTCCGGCCCATTGCAGTGGGTCTGGATAAAATCCTGCAAATCCCGCAGTTGGCTGGCAACCTGGCTCCAGGTAGAGCGAAACTTTTCGGATGCAAAGCCCGGAAACAAAGCGTCTAGATCCCAGGTCGGAAGTTCGGAGGTGGCTTGGCTCATAGGTTCAAGTATAGGGACTGGCCTGAAGCCAGGATAGCGGTTTTTGCAAATGACCTTCTGGGCTCACTTTAGTGCCAAAAACAATGGTTTCGCTGGGGTCGCCACCTGCTGGCCGGGGCCGCAGATCGGTGGGGGCTCAAAAAAGCACGATAGAATCCTGGGTATGCAGTTTCCGGTGCGCGTTCCCATCCAGGTGCGTTTTAGCGACCTTGACACCCTAAAGCACGTTAACAACGCGGTTTACCTCACCTACGACGAAGTGGCCCGGGGCCACTACCTAGGCCGGGCAGGGGCCGCCATTGATGGCGGAAACTTTGTGATGGCCAGGGCCGAGGTAGATTACGTCCGGCCCATCCTGTTTGATGACACGGTAGAAATTGCCATCCGGGTTGAAAAGGTGGGCAACTCGAGCTTCCGCACCTATAGCGAGACCTGGGCCAGCGGTGAACTGGCGGCCCGCATCAAGGTGGTGGTGGTCTGGCTGGAGGAGGGCAAACCCGCCCGCATCCCCGATAGGCTGCGCGAGGCCATTCGGGCTCTGGAAATCGAAGCGGTGGAAGGCTTGTGAGGGCGGCTCCCACGACTACGCGGATTATCGAGTTGGTGGGTTCTGCCCTCAGTGATATGAAATCTTGCTGGATTGTTCCCTTGATGTAGAGAGCCTGAGCGATAGCGGGTAAAGCCATCTATTTTTGCCAAAAACCAAAGTGAGCGTATTTGAAGGATTTCACGAGTTCTTCTCGAACAAGGCCGTCCTGGCATAAAAGGCTATTGGGCATAAAACGGCGCAGGGGGTGGGCCGTATAGCCTTGCGTCTAAACCAGCATTTACGCCCATCACCAGCTCGATGGCTTTTTCCAGCATCAGGTCGCGCCCCTCGGCCAGGGCGTACCAGTCGTCGGAGAGGTTCAGGCTGGGGGTTACGCGGTCGGGGTAAAAGCTGCCGTCTTTGCGCTGGGCCCTCGAGGTCGTCACCTGTAAACCCGAGCCGTCGCTCAGGCGCAAGAAAATGGTGGCGGTATTGCCCACCCCAGCGGTAGGCTGGCCGATGACCAGGGCCTGTCGGCCCTCTTGCAGGTCGAAGGTGAAGTACTCGGCGCACGAAGCGGTGCGCTCGTTCACCAGCAGCGCCAGCGGGCCCGTCCAGTAAACGGCCTGCACCTCGTACTGTGGGCGGTCGCGCCCTCCAAACCGGAGATAGTAATAGCCCTCTTTGAAGCCCTGCTCGCTAAAGCGCAGGTTGTCCTGCAAGCGCCGGTAGGTTTCCTTTACAAACGCACCGGCCCCCACCAGACACTCGCTCAAGACCCCGCCTCCGTTGTTGCGCAGGTCGATGACCATCGCTTTGGCCCCCGCAACCTGGGCCTGCCGTACCAGGTCGTGGATTCGCGGCCCTACCTGCTGATAACCGCTGAAGGAAGGTATACGCAACACCGCCACTCCGTCGGGGCGGAGGCTCAGTGTAGGCAACTGCCGCAGGGAGATAATCCGGGGGTGCACCTCGAGCACCAGGCGCTGCTGGGCCCGCTGGATGGCAAGGCTCAAAGGTGCTCCCGCTGCCACGCGCTCGCGCAAAAAGTCCATTCGTTCACCCTCGGCCTGGGGTAGGGCCTGGCCGTTGATGGCCAGGATGCGGTCACCCCGGCGCAACCCGGCTTCTTCGGCTGGGGTTTCGGCCAGCACCTCCACCACCAGCAACCCTTCCAACCCCGGCACCACCTGGAGCTGCACCCCCAGTTGGGGACGGGCGCTGCTGCTTCCGGCCAACCGCCTTTGAATCTCGGCGTAGTCTTCGGGGGTAAAGTAGCGGGTATGCCGGTCGCCATACTCGGCCACCAGCGCTTGAATTAGCGCGTAGGCTTTGTTGCTGGGGCAGCTTACCTCCTGGGCGCAGACCTTCTCGAGCTCAGCCTGGTACTTCTGCTTAAGTTCCTCTGGCCTGACCTGGGAAAAACCCCCATAGTAGTCGTTCAGCAAGCGACTTACTTCGTTGAGCAAATCCTGCGCCGGGCTGGCCAGACCAAACCCGGCCCACAACACCAGCACAGCCCCCCAAAGCCGCCATTTCCCCATAGGTTATTTTTAGCGCCCAAATAGGAAAAATTGGGTTGTCTACATCACAAGGCTGCGGAGCAGGCCACTGGATTCTGAGCGGGGACGATCGCAAAACAACCCTCTACAATCCAAGTTCCCGCAACCACGCGGCAGGCCAGGCAGCGTAATTTATCCAGTAGAGCAAAAGCGGTTGTACTGGGTATTCGCAAGGGCCGCTCGCGGGTTACGGCGCTGCTACCCTGCCCATTACGCTTGAGCAACGCATGGTGGCCCAAAAAACACATCTCGACTTGAATGTAGCCCTCACGGCATGCGAAAGGTCTTTAGCCCCAGGGTCGGGTTGACCCTGGCTTGCTGCACCTTAACCTCGGCAAAGAGCACCCCGTCGGCATAAATACGGGCCCGAAAAGGGATGCGGATGCCCGCAACCAGCCGCAGGCCAGAATAAAGCACGGTAAGCTGGCCCTGGCTGTTCTGGTAGCGTTCAGCGATGAGCTGATTCTGAGCACCCACCAGGTAGGTGGTCTTGCTGCCCTGGGTGCCTACCTCCACCGCCAGTCCGCTCACGTCTCCAAAGGTCCGCCGGCCCAAAAGCCGCGCCATCTCGCGCCCGCTTCCCCCCAGCCGGATGCCGTACCAGGTCTGATACAATCCGTCGCGCAGCTCCTTGGCCAGGGCTGGCTCGAGGGCCTTGCTACCCGAGATTGCACTCCAGCTTTGCCCCCCCGCTGGCGACACCTGGAGCACCTGAATCAGCCTGGGGCCATCGCGGTACTCTAGGCGAAGCCTTTTGGCGGGAAAGTCTACATACGAAACCACCGTCAGCTGGTTTTCCACCTGTGGTCCAGAAAAGGTAGTCAGGGTGGCGGTTTCCTGGTAGGTGCGCAGGCTGGCCAGGGCCGGGCCACCGTGGGCCAGGCGCAATTTCTCCAGCAACTGCGCCGCATCCGGGGCCACCTGCGCCATCGCCAGGGCGCTCATCGTCAGCACAAAACCCGCAAAGTACTTCCGGCTCGAGCTCATCTTGTACAGGGTATCGCAGGATTCTTTGTGTCAGGTAAGCCTCGCTCCTGACCCAGCCGACCCACCTCCCTCCCGCCTGGACTTCGGCGGAAAGCCATAAAGGCAAGCAGGCTACCCAGCCCACCCTGCAAAGCCGGAAAAGGCGACCCCAGTCGGCATATAGTATTGCCATGCCGGAAGAAGCCAAGCCCACCCCACAAGACCAGCTCTCCACCACAGCGCACCACATCCGCATCGCGGGCAAGGAACTGCGCTACAGCGTGACCTGTGGAACCATGGTGCTGCGCGAAGAGTCGGAAAAAGATGGAACTGCCGAGGGGCACAAGCCCAAAGCCACCGTTTTTTTCGTGGCCTATACCAAAGACGGGGTAGCAGACCAGAGCCAGCGCCCCATTACCTTCTCCTTCAACGGGGGGCCGGGCTCGTCGTCGGTCTGGCTGCACTTAGGGCTTCTGGGCCCCAAACGGGTAGCGATGGGCGACGCCGGCGCGCTTACACCGCCGCCCTACCGGCTGGTGGACAACGAGCACACCCTGCTCGAGGTCAGCGACCTGGTTTTTATTGACCCGGTCGGCACCGGCTACAGCCGCATGGTCGAGGGAGAAAAAGCCAGGGAGTACCACGGCTTCAAACGCGACCTCGAGAGCGTGGGCGAGTTTATCCGCCTCTACACCCACCGCTTTGGGCGCTGGACCAGCCCCAAATACCTGATTGGCGAGAGCTACGGCACCACCCGGGCTGCGGGCCTGTCGGGCTATTTGCAGGAGCGGCACGGCATGTACCTGAACGGCCTGATGCTGGTGAGCAGCATCCTGGACTTCAGCACCGCCCGCTTCAACCCCGGCAACGACCTGCCGCACATCCTGTTTCTGCCCAGCTTTAGCGCCACCGCCTGGTACCACCAAAAGCTCCCCCAAGACCTGCAAAAAAAGCCGCTAAAGGCCCTGCTGAAGGAAGTCGAAGCCTTTGCCGAGGGCGAGTACACCCTGGCCCTGATGCAGGGCAGCAAGCTACCGGCTACCGAGCAAAAGCGCATTGCCCAGAAGCTTGCGCGCTACACCGGCCTGTCGGAAGCCTATGTGCAGGCCTCTAACCTGCGCCTCGAGATCATGCGCTTTACCAAGGAACTGCTGCGTTCCGAACGCAAAACCGTGGGCCGGCTGGACAGCCGCTTTACCGGCATCGACCGCGACGCTGCCGGGGCTAGCTTCGAGTACGACCCCAGCTACGCCGCCATCCAGGGGCCCTACACCGCCACCCTCAACCAGTACGTGCGGCAAGACCTGGGCTTCCAGAGCGACCTGCCCTACGAGATTCTGTCCAACCTCTACGAGAACTGGAGCTACAAGGAGTTCGAGAACCAGTACCTGAATGTGGCCGAGACCCTACGCAAGGCCCTCTGCATGAACCCCTTCCTGCGGGTGTACGTGGGCAGCGGCTACTACGACCTGGCCACCCCCTATTTCGCCACCGACTACACCCTGAACCACCTGGGCCTGGAGCCGCACCTGCAAAAGAACCTCCAGGTGCACTACTACCCCGCCGGCCACATGATGTACGTGCACCAGCCCACGCTGGCCCAGCAAGCCGCCGATTTGAAGGCCTTTGTGCTGGGCAAAAAACCCACCTCCAGGCGCAGGAAGTCGGCGGGCAGCTAGAGCGCTCTTCTGAGCCGCCCACAACTTGATTGCTTTGTCCTGCACAGCACACTGGCCTCCCATCCAGGAGGCGATGTCTGTGAAGGGTGCGATAAGGCAGGCCTGGACTCGAGGCCAATGCCAGTTGGTAGCATGGGGCCATGCGAATGGGGGTTTTACTTACACCCGGTTTCCTCGAGGTCGAGGCAGCCCTGGCCATGGAGGAGGCCCGGCTATTGGGCTGGGAGCGCTTTACCCTGGCCCGGGGGCGCACCGCGCTGGAGGGCAGCGCAGGTGCGGTCTGGACGCCCAAATACACCTTTGCCGCCCGGCCCGAGCTGGACCTGCTGGTCATTCCGGGCGGCCCCCAGATGCGCAAACTGGGGCGCGACAGCGAGCACCAGGACTGGCTGGGCGAGGTATGGGGCGGCCTGCGGGCGGTGTTTGCGGGGGCCAACGCTGCGCTATTTTTGTGGGAGGCGGGCTATGTCTCGGGTCAGGTGGCGGCCCACCCCATCGCCCAGGAGGCCCTGGCCGGAACGGCTTTAGAACGCAGCCAGGAGCCTTATCACTGGCAGGGCAGGGTCTGCACCACCCAGGGCTACCTGGCCCTGGCCGGGGCCGTGCTGGACTGGGCCGGTTTCTGCGAGGAAGCCAGAGCTCACCTGGGCCTTTGAAAATCGGAAGCATCTGGTTTCTTTTTGTGCTCAGGAGGTCTATGGGAGGTTTTTAGTTGCCCGCTTGGCAAGTTTCTCATCCAAAGTGGCTAACCCATCGCCAAAAGCCTCTGCGCTATGGCTCAGAAAAGCATCCACAAAGCTCAATCCACCCGACCCGACCTCTTGAAGGGCCAGATACACTGCTTCTTCCTCCAAAACTTCAATACCTTCCCTATCCAGCAGCGCCCTCAACGCTTGGCTCACTTCTTGTTTCGGTATACGGTAGAACGAGCGCAAAGTGTAAAATGATTCGGCCACCACTAAGGGATGAATACGTAGGATGTAGCGCCCCTCCTCCGCCCCGCGAAAAACCTCCAAGGATTTTGCGGCGAGTTCTGGAGGATCGTTAGTGAGGAGGCGCAGGATAAGGCTGGTATCCAGCCAAAAGCGCTCTACGCGTCCTGGGCCCACACCCGCTCCCTGGCCTGCCGCTCTTTATCGTTGCCTGGAAAGGGTATTGGGCTCTTAAGCCGACCCCGGAGGGCCTCGAGGGGCACGCTTTGCCGTGCCCGAAGCACCACCTCTCCGCCCCTTAGCTCAAACAGTACCTCTCCCCCTGGTTCTAGGCCAAGAAGCTCTCGAATTTGCTTGGGTAGGGTTATCTGTCCTTTGCTGCCTACTCGACTCTTTACCATTTCCAACCTTACTTTACACCGCTTTTAAGCATAAGAAGACCACACAGACCAGCCTCATTATCAAAACGCCGTCTTGCACATAATCACCCTGTTTCTTGGTCTCGAGTAAAGCAACCCTTGGGCAGCGTGGGCTTGGGGCTTTTGCCTCTGCTGCGGTAGAATGTCCGCTTGTGTGCAGGCGGGGACGATCCCCTTCGGGACAGACCGCTCACGCGGCTGTTCACCAAGGGACGATCCCCTTCGGGACAGACCGCTCACGCGGCTGTTCACCAATGGGCCTGACCAGAGGAAAAACATGGCATCACTCGGAGTCGGAATCGTGGGTCTGCCCAACGTGGGCAAATCCACGCTATTTAACGCCATCACCAAAGCGGGCGCCCTTGCGGCCAACTACCCCTTTGCCACCATTGACAAAAACGTGGGGGTGGTCACCCTGCCCGACCCCCGCCTGGTCGCCCTGCAAAAGCTCTTCGTGAAGGGCGAGCGGGTTCCCCCCATGGTGCCCACCCACGTGGAGTTTGTGGACATCGCCGGGCTGGTTCGGGGGGCCCACAAGGGCGAGGGCCTGGGCAATCAGTTTCTGGCCAACATCCGCGAGGTAGCCGCCATCGCCCACGTGGTGCGCTGCTTCGAAGACCCCAACGTGGTGCATGTCTCGGGCAAAGTAGACCCCCTGGACGACCTCGAGACCATCAACACCGAGCTGGCCCTGGCCGACCTCCAGACCATCGAGAAGCGCCTGGACAAGCTACGCAAAAGCGCCAAAAGCGACAAGGACGACAAAGCCCTCCTGGAGGTGCTCGAGCCCCTCATAGAGCATCTCTCCCAGGGCCAGCCCATCCGCACCTTTACCGGGGCCGAGCCGGAGCTCCTCAGCAAGGCCGCCCGCGAGCTGGGCCTGCTTACCTATAAGCCGGTGATTTACGTCTGCAACGTGGCCGAGGAAGACCTGCCCGACGGTAGCCAGAACCCCCACGTGCAGCATGTGCGCGAGGTTGCCGCCCAAGAAGGGGCCGAGGTGGTGGTGGTCTCGGCCAAAATCGAGGCCGAGCTGGCCGAACTCTCCGAGGAAGAAGCCCAAGAGTACCTGCGAACCCTGGGCCTGGAGGAGTCGGGGCTAAACCGGCTGGTACGCACCGCCTACCACACCCTGGGCTTGCAAACCTTCTTCACTGCGGGCGAGAAAGAAGTGCGGGCCTGGACCATCCGCAAAGGCACCAAGGCCCCCCAGGCCGCCGGCGAGATTCACTCCGACCTCGAGCGCGGCTTCATCCGGGCCGAGGTCATCGAGTGGCACAAGCTGGTCGAGGCTGGCAGCTGGGCCAGTGCCAAGGAAAAAGGCTGGGTACGCACCGAAGGCAAGGACTATGTGGTGCAGGACGGCGACGTGATCCTGGTTCTGTTCAATGTGTGAGCCGTCTTCTCTTTGCTGGGGCCCCCGCCTGAAGCTGCGCTGGGATCTGCTTTTGCATCCGGTTGGTTTTGACCTGCCCCAAATAGAAAGCTTCAGGTGGGGTTTTACTCCGCCGAGGCCGCAAGCTGAAAGGCCTGACTCAAGCGGGCCTCGTCGGTCAGGTCGAGGCGCAGGGGCGTCAGGGCGATAAAGTTGTGGCCTACCGCCCAGCGGTCGGTGCCTTCCTCAGGCTCGTGGTCGGGATGGGCCGCGAACCAGAAGTGTTCCCGGCCCATGGGGTCGGTTCCGGGCACAATCCGGCCCTCGTACATCCGCACCGACTGCCTGGCCCACAGCAGCCCTTTGGGTTTGGGCGGCAGGTTGACGTTAATCAAGAAGGGCCTGGGTTCGCGCAAGAGGGCCTCGAGCACCCGCCCTACCCAGGGCTTGAGGGTGGCAAAATCGGGCTCACGGCCATTGATGGGCGTGCTGAAGGCTATGGCCGGAATACCCAGCAAAGCCGCCTGCTTGGCCGCCGCCACCGTGCCGGAGTGCCAGATTTCGTTGCCCAGGTTGGAGCCCAGGTTAATGCCAGAGAGCACCAGGTCGGGCCTGTCCCAGTGGTATGCGCCCAGGGCCACACAGTCGGCGGGGGTGCCGTTGACCCGGTAGGTCTCGAGGCCCCCCATCGGTGTGGCCCGGTAGTGCAGGGGTCGCATAATGGTGATGGCGTGTCCCATGGCCGACTGTTCTACGTCCGGTGCGACCACCCGCACCTCGCCAAAAGCGGTGGCCACCTCGGCCAGGGCCAGCAAACCGGGGCTGTAGATGCCGTCGTCGTTGGTTACCAGTATCCGCATCGGTCACCTCTCCAGCCTGAGCTTGCTGAGCATTCGTCAGACCAGGGTCAGCCTGGTCAAGCAAATGTCAGGAAGCGTACCAACCTGACCTGACAAAAGCGCTTTAATTTCAGGCGTAAAGCATGGTCAGTGTGCTTATCCCAACCTACAACCGCCCCCAGCTGCTGCTGCGGGCCCTGCGCTCACTTCAGCTTCAGCTTTACCCCGACTGGGAAGCCGTGGTGGTGGACGATGGCGACGGCTCAGGCATTCTGGCCGCCCATGGCCTGCGCGACCCCCGCATCCTGGGCGTGCGCAACGCAGGCAGGGGCCAGGTGGAGGCCCGCAACACCGGGCTGGCCCATGCCTCGGGCCAGATCATCGCCCTGCTCGACGACGACGACTGGTGGCTGGACCCCACCCACCTGCACCGGGTGGTGCGGGCGCTCAAGGCCCAGGCGGGGCTGGTGTACCGGGGGGGCTACCTGGTGCTGGAGCGCGATGGGCTCGAGCTAGAGCGCATCCCCTTCGACTTCAGCGCCAGCCCCCAGTCGCTCCAGAGCGACAACCACCTGCTGGCCTCTGGCACCGCCTACCCCCGCTTTCTGCACGACCAGCTAGGCCCCTTCGACCCCGAGATGGCCGACTACTGGGACTGGGACTGGTACCTGCGGGTGGTAGGGGCTGGCTATCCGTTAATTCAGCTCCCCGGCAGGGGTGTGGCGGTTTCCATGCACGGGGGCAATATGTCCTATGCCGCCCGGCTGGAGGAACGCCAGAAAAACCTCGACAGGCTCTCGAGCAAGCACGGGCTGGGCCAGCTAAAACTCAAAGACCACCGCATCATCGCGGGTGCGGCCTGAGCCCGGTGCCCGGGTTCATCCTCTCTGAAAACCGCTCTACTTGCCCAGCTTCTGACCATCCCGCTTACCCCCCCAGCGCCGCTCCTGCCCGCTGGGGGTAAGGATGAAGCTATTGCGGTCATCGGCGATCTGGGCCTGTAAAATCTCCAGCACCTTGCGCTTGAGCCGCGGGGCCAGAATGGGAAAAAACAGCTCGTAGCGGCGGTCGAGGTTGCGCGGCATCAGGTCGGCGCTACCGGCCCAGACCCGCCATTTGCCCCCGGCCTTGAAGGCCGCCGCGCGGGCATGCTCCAGAAAGCGCCCCACCAGGCTCTTAACCTCCACCCCTTCCCAGAGGGTGGTCAGGGTGCTGCGGACAATCAGATGTACGCGGGCTCCTCGGTTCAGGGCCTCCTCCAGGGCTTGCAGGAGGGGGGGGTCGGTGATGTGGTTGAACTTCAGGATAATCTCGCCCTTCTTGTGGGCCTCGGCCTGGATGCTCTCCAGCAGCAGGTCGCGGATGGCAGGGCCCGTCCGCAGGGTAGCCAGCACCGGCGTCTGCTGCTGCTCCAAAGCGGTAAAAAAAGCCCGCACATCGGCAGTAAGGGCCGGGTGGGCAGAGAAAAGGGAAAGGTCGGTGTAGAGCCGCCCGTTAATGGGGTTGTAGTTACCGGTACCCAGGTGAACGTACTCGCTGCCATCCCGGCGCACGTAGAGGGCCTTGGCGTGAACCTTCTTGCTCGGCAGCGGGAGCACCCGCACCCCGGCCCCGGCAAAGCGCAGGTTCCACTCGAGGTTGGCCAGTTCGTCGAAGCGGGCCCGGCCCTCCAGCAGCACCGCTACGTCCTTGCCGGCCCTGGCTGCCTTAATGAGCGACTGGGCGATGCCGTTCTCCTCGCCAATGCGGTAAAGGGTGGCCCGCAAGGCCTCCACCTTGGGGTCCTGGGCGGCCGTTTGGGCAAAGGCCTCCACCGCGCCGTAGTCCTCGAAGGGGTGGTAGAGCAGCAGGTCGCGGCGGTTCAGGTAGGCGAAGGGGTCTTTGGCAAAACCCTTGGGCTTCTCGATGGGGATGGGCTTAAACTTCTCGCTCTCGGGCCCCTGATCGACAATGGTGGTTACAAAGCTCAGGTCGAGCGGCGGCGATATCCGAAAAACCTCCCAGGGTTCTAGCTCCAGGGCCACCCGGAGGGTCTCGGCCCACAGGGGGGGGAAGTCTTCTTCGACCTCGAGGTGGCTCACCTTGCCATCCAGGCGGGCCTCGAGGGCTTCGGGCAGCTCGTCCCAGTCGGCGCGGAAACGGGCCAGTTGGGCCAGGCGAATCAGGCGAAACTCAAAGAGCGGCAGTTTCTGGTTGCCGGGCAAGAACAGGTCGCTGCGCATCCGCACCAGCGCCCCCAGCCGCACAAAGCCCCCTTCCCGCCCCGGAACCTCCAGCAGCCTGGGTAGGCTCTCGGGAAATCGAATCAAGTGCTGGAGTGCCCCTTCACCAGAGGCAAAATAAAGGGCCTGGCTGGCCAGTTCGGGTATAGCTTCGGGCCGGATCAGGTCGGTGAGGGGGGCCACTTCCTCGGCCAGGTAGGCCCCAAAGTACTGCTTCTCGGCCTTGGTGAGCTGGGAGGGCTCCAGGATATGGATGCCCGAGGGGGATCGCCCCAGCCCCGCCAGGGCCTTGAGAAACTCCAGGTAGAGCCGGCTGGCTTCCTCGGCCTGATCCAGGGCTTCCTTCATCAGCTCCTGGTAGCTGGGGCTGCCCCGTTCCTCGGCAAAGGCCCGCGAGATGCGCGCAGAAAAAAACTCGTCGAGGTTCGAAGCCCATATTGCCAGAAAACGCAGCCGCTCCAGCAGGGGGAAATCGGGCCGCCGGGTCTGCTCCAGCACCCGCCGGTTGAACGAGAGCCAGCTCGCTTCCTGGGTGAGGTGGCTGCCAGTATAGCGGGGCTTTTTGGGCATCACCTTCAAGTCTCTGGTGGCTTGGTCAGGGGATTGTAATGCTTTCTTCTTGGTTCTGGCTTTTTTCACCTTGGCCTGAGTTTATCGTTCAGAGGGCAGGAACGAAAAGGCGAGGCCAAAAGCGTTAATCGCCCGGCGTCGGATTGGGCCATCCCCCACAGCCCCAACTGCTGCACCCCGAGCACACCCAAAGCATGCAGCAAAACTTGAGCCGACACCCCTAAAGCCCTACGATGGGGCGGTGCAACGTCTGGGCATTGTGGATCTGGGTTCGGGGACCGCGCGGCTGGTGGTGTATGCCTATGCGCCGGGCAAGCACTTCCGGCTGGTGGACGAGATACGCGAAACCGTGCGGCTGGGCGAGGGGCTGGCCACCCAGGGCCGCCTGAGCAAGAGCGGGATGCAGCGGGCTTTGTCGGCCCTCAAACTCTATGCCGATTTTGCCCAGGCCACCGAGCTGGACGAGCTGCGGATAATTGCCACCAGCGCCAGCCGCGACGCCGAAAACGGCCCGGAATTTATGCAAGAGGTGCGCAAGCTGGGGCTTCAGGTACAGGTGCTCTCCGGCCAGGACGAGGCCCGCTATGGGGTTTTGGCCGTGGCCAACTCGTTTAACTTCCAGGACGCCTGGGTAATGGACCTGGGCGGGGGCAGCGCCCAGCTCTCGCGCATGGAGGGCCGGACGTACCGCGAGGGTCGGGCCTATCCGCTGGGGGCGGTGCGCCTGACCGAGCTTTTTCTCAAGTCGAACCCCCCCAAAAAGGGCGAGGTGGAAGACCTCGAGCGCTTCGTGCGCCGCGAGATGAAGGAGGTGCTGGCCCAGGTGCGCCAGAACCCCCTGCCGCTGGTGGCGATGGGCGGCACGGTACGCAACCTGGCCAAGCTGGCCCAGCGGCGCAAGGACTACCCCCTCGACCTGGTACACGGCTACTTTTTATCGCGCGAGGCGCTGGAGGAGGTGGTAGCGCTATTGGCCCAGCGCACCACCGAGCAACGCCGGCAGCTCGAGGGCCTCCAGGCCGACCGGGCCGATGTGATTGTGGCCGGCGGACTGGTCTACCGCACGGTGCTGCGCGAAGGGGGGCTCGAGGGCCTCTGGATTTCGGGGCAGGGGGTGCGGGAGGGTGTTTTCTATCGGGAATTTCTGCCCCCACCCCATCTATTGAGCGATGTGCGCGGGTTCTATGTGCGTAACCTCTTTGCCCGCTACCCCCAGGACTACGGCCACACCGCCCGGGTACGCCACTTCTGCCGTTTGCTGTTTAGGCTGCTGGCCCCCCTGCACGGCTACGGCCAGGCCGAGGAGCAGCTACTGGACGAGGCCGCCCTGCTGCACGACATCGGCATGAGCGTGGGCTACTACGACCACCACAAACACGGCGAATACCTGGTCATGAGCGGGGCCATTCCCGGCCTGACCCACCGCGAGCAGGTTTTGCTGGGATTGCTGGTGCGCTACCACCGCAAGGGCGAGCCCCGGCCTGGGGCCTACCGCTCGGTGTTGCAAGAGGGCGACACCCGACGCCTGCTACGGCTGACCACCATCCTGCGCATCAGCGAGTACCTCGAGCGCAGCCGGGTGGGACGGGTGGAGGGCCTGAATGTCGAAATTGGCAGCAAGCAGGTGCGCCTGACCCTGCTGGCCCAGGAAGAACCCTGGGTAGAGCTCACCGAAACCCGCAAGCAGGCCAGGCTGTTTCAGCATGCCTTTGGGTTGGAGCTGCTGGTAGAATGGGAGCCTCGAGGTTAACCGTGCAGCTTTACCTGATTCGCCACGCCATTGCGCTCGAGGCCGCACCGGGCCAGTCCGACGATGCGCGCCCGTTGTCCAGGGAAGGCATACAAAAGTTCATCGAGGTGGTGCGGGGGCTAAAGCGCCTGGGCGTTGGCCTGGATCGCCTCTACCACAGCCCCAAGCTGCGGGCGGTGCAGACGGCAGAGCTACTGGTTCCACTGCTGGACGGCGAAACCGAGGTAACGCCCCATCTGGCCGGCGAGCCCAGCCTTGAACTCCTGAAAACCCTCCAGGGTTCGAACGTAGCCCTGGTGGGACACGAGCCCTGGATCAGCGATTTGTGCGCCTGGCTCATTACCGCTCGCCGGGAAGGCGGTGCGTTGCCTTTCAAGAAAGGCGGCGTGGCCTACCTCGAGGGCACGCCCAAACCCGGCGGCATGAGGCTGCTGGGTTTTTGGTCCCCCAGGCTGCTGCGTCGGCTGGGACAGTGAACACCCGCCTCCGGGCTTGCTCAAGGCTCGAGCCGGAAGGGGGTTTTCTGCCCCGCCAGGGCAATTTCTCTGGCCTCCTGGGGAACCCAGGAAAGCCCCAGCACGGCCTTATAGGCCCGCAGGGCTTTATCGCGCTGGCCCATCAGGTCGGCCAGCTGCCCGTAGCGGGATAAGGCATAGCCCGGCAAGTAGGCAGGGTGCTGAAAGTCGGTGTGCACAAGCTGCTCCATCAGCTGGTAGGCATCCTCGGCCTGGCCCGAGGCCAGGTAGATCTGGGCCGCGCAGTACAGGGCTTCAGGGCCTTCGACCTCCTGCAGTTGCTGCAACAAAACCGCCCAATCGTCCGAGTCGCTCAGTTGCCAGGCCCGATCCAGCACGCTGCGCTGGCGTTCCAGCTCGGTCGGGGTATGGGCCCCCGGTAACCTGCGCCGCTCTGCCGGCAGGTAATCCAGCAGCAGGGGGTACTCGAGCACGTCCACCAGTACCGCCACCCGCCCCCAGGTATGGCCGAGCTGCGCAGCCACCTGGGCCATGCGTTGCTGCCGGAAGCCCGTAGCGGGCCCCTCCCCAAATACCTGCACATAACCCTGGTGGTAGGCCCTTAGTGCCTGCAACACCGGCTCCTGGGCGAAATCCTCCGGGGTACGGGGGCTGCCAACCACCCATTTGAGGTTTTCCTCGAGCCCGTGCACCTGGCTCAGAATCTGCTGCCCCTTGGGATACTGGCTCAAGGCCTCGCGAAAGCGTTCCGCCTCGGCCTTGAGTTCCGACTGATGGTCCAGCGCCTCCAGCGCAATACCCGCACTTTCGGCCCAGGGCAAAACATGGAACAATGAGAGCTCGTTCTGGTCGCGCCAGCTCTGCGCCGCCAGTTCTTCTGGGCTATACGAGGCCAGGAAAATCTTTTCGGGCTGGTGCGCTTTGAGCAGTTCGAGCACCGTCACCCCGTTGTAGCGCGGGTGCAGCACATGAAAGGGGCCCAGTGTAGGAATGACCAAGACCGACACACCCGATATTCTAGACCTCAAAGACCGCAACTACCGTTTGGCCATGCTCAATGGCTGGTTTGTGCTGTTGGGTGACGCCTTTTTTAATGGTTCCATCGTGCTGGCATCCTTCGCGGCCAAGCTGGGGGCGGCCAACTGGGTCATCGGTCTATTGCCAGCCCTGCTCAACGCAGGCTCCATGGTGCCCCAGGTCTTCATCGCCCCTTACGTGGCCCGGCTACCCGTAAAGGTCACGCTATACCGCCAGATGGCCCTGTTGCGCATAGGTAGCCTGGGCATCGTGGCCCTGGGCGGCTTTTTTTTGGGCCACTGGCCCGACCTGCTGTTGTGGGTATTTGTGGTGGGTCTGGCCCTCAACGGGTTTTTTACCGGGTTCTCGAGCCTGCCTTTCTGGGAAGCCATCGGTAAAACCATCCCCATGGAGCGGCGCAGCGGGCTTTTTTCAGCGCGTAACCTGGTGGGGGGGGTGCTGGCCTTTGGAGCCGGTTTTTTGGTGCGGCTGGTGCTCGAGCTACCTCTGGCTTTCCCCTATCCCTATGCCATTCTCTTCACCCTGGGGACCCTGGCCTTCGCCTACGGCTGGCACCTTTTTGGTCAGATTGACGAACCGCCCGACAAGGAGATCCGCACCGAGCGCATCTCTCTCGGCCTGCCCTTCCGCGACTTTTATTTTCGCCGCTTTCTACGGGTGCGTATCCTGCTGGTGGTCGCCAGCATGGTCGAACCCTTCTATGTGGCCTATGCCGTGCGGGTGCTGGGTCACAAGAGCGAAGTTGGCACCTACCTCATGGTCTACACGCTTTTCTCGGTACTTTCAAACCTGCTCTGGGTGCAGATCTCGAGGCACTATGGCTCACGCAGCCTCATCCTGATCGGTGCTGCACTGGGCGCGGCAACGCCCATCCTGGCCCTGCTGCTGCCAAAAACCCTTTTCTGGATAGTTTTTGCTCTACAGGGCGCCTACCTTGCCGCCATCGGGGTGGGCACCTCCACCTACCTGGTGAATCTGGCCCCCACCGATGCCCGCAGTTCGTACATCGGCCTGTCCAACACCATTGTGGGGCTGCTGGCCTTCTCGCCGGTGCTGGGGGGCTTGCTGGCCGACCGCGTCGGGTATGTGGGGCCCATGGCAGTAGCCGCCATCTGCTACGCCTGGGCCCTGTACGCAGGCCGCCGCTTGAAGCTGCTCGAGGGGGTGCAGCCGCGCTAGGCAGCACCCTACAGGCACGAAGCCGCCTGATTTGACGCCCCTCCCCTGGCAGCCGTAGACTTCTAGCCAAGATGAGGTCTCGGCCAACTACCAGACCTGGGGGGAACTTCTAGCCGCAAGGCAGTAGAGGTTCTCCCGGCTCGTAGTTGAAGGGCCGGGGTTTTTTTTGAGGTGATTATGAACGCAGTGCTTCCCGACGGACGAAAACTGGAACTCCAACCCGGCGCCACCGCAGCCGATGCTGCCAAGGCCATTGGCCCCGGTCTGGCCAAGGCAGCCGTTGGTGCGATTGTCAACGGAGAACTGTACGACCTGCTCAAGCCTCTACCCCCAGAAGCCGAGCTACGAATCCTGACCGAAAAGGACCCCGAGTACGCCCAGCTCTTCCGCCACACCCTGGCCCACGTAATGGCCCAGGCGGTGCGCGAGCTATACACCGAACGCGGCTACAAACCCGAAGAGGTCAGGCTGGCCATTGGCCCGGTAATCGAAAACGGCTTTTATTATGATATCGACGCCCCCGAGCCCATCCGCGAGGAAGACCTGCCCATTGTTGAGGAAAAAATGCGCCGGATTATCGCGGCCAACCTGCCCCTAAAGCGCTTCGTGCTTTCGCGTGAGGAAGCGCTAAGGCGCTATGCGGGTGTGGACCCCTACAAAACCGAGCTAATTCAAGACCTTCCCGAAACAGAAGAGCTAAGCTTTTATGAGCAGGGCGACGAACAGTTTGGCTTCACCGACCTGTGCCGGGGGCCACACGTACCCAGCACGGGCCGCATTCCTCCGCATTTCAAGCTCACTGCCATTGCCGGGGCCTACTGGCGGGGTGACTCGAGCCGTCCCATGCTCCAGCGCATCTACGGCATCGCTTTTCGCACCAAGGAAGAGCTGGAACACTACCTCTGGCAGCAAGAGGAGGCCAAACGCCGCGACCACCGCAGGCTGGGACAGGAGCTCGACCTGTTTACCATCAGCGAAGAAGTGGGCAAGGGCCTGCCGCTCTGGTTGCCACGGGGTGCTTTTATTCGCAAGCAGATGGAAGACTACATGTATCAGAAGGAGCAGGCCCACGGCTACCACTACGTCTATACACCGCACATCGCCAACGCCAGGCTCTACTACACCTCGGGCCACCTGCCCTACTACAAAGACGACATGTACGCCCCCATCGAGATTGAGGGTGAAGAGTATTACCTCAAGCCCATGAACTGCCCGCACCACCACATGATTTACAAGGCCCGGCCCAAAAGCTACCGCGACCTACCCCTGCGGCTGGCCGAGTTTGGCACGGTCTACCGCTTCGAGCTTTCCGGCACCCTGAGTGGCCTGACACGGGCGCGGGGCTTCACCCAAAACGATGCCCACATCTACTGCTCGAGGGCCCAGGTGACCGAGGAGTTCATTCGGGTCATTCAACTTTTCGACGAGGTGTACAAAGACTTTGGCATCTCAGACTACTGGTTCCGCCTCTCGCTGCCAGACTTTGAGAACAACCCCGAGAAGTTTGGCGAGGAAAACGACAACTGGCGCGACTCCATCGCGGCCATCCGGGCCGCGCTGGAACAAACCGGGGCCAAGTATGTGGAGGGTATTGGCGAGGCCACCTTCTACGGCCCCAAGCTGGACGTACAGATTCGCAGTGTTTTGGGCAAAGAAGATACCATCGCCACCAACCAGCTCGACTTTATTGTGCCCGAGCGCTTTGGCCTCGAGTTCACCAACGAAAAAGGCGAAAAAGAAACCCCAGTGGTAATCCACCGGGCCATTATGGGCAGCTTCGACCGCTTCTTCGCCTTCTATCTGGAGCACACCGCGGGCGACTTCCCGCTGTGGCTCTCCCCCATCCAGGCGGTCATTGTGCCCATCGCAGACCGGCATCTGGCCTACGCCAACCAGATAGCCGCCCAGATGCGTAAAAATAAACTGCGGGTAGAAGTAGACAGCCGCCCCGAGCGCATGAATGCCAAAATCCGCGATGCCGAGCTGCAAAAAATCCCCCTCATTCTGGTAGTGGGCGACAAGGAAGCCGAAGCCGGCGCAGTCAATGTGCGCGAGCGGCACGTAAAAGAGCAGCGGACGCTGGAGATAGCGGCGCTCATCGAGGAAATGAAGGGGCGGGTCGAGACAAGAAAGTAAAGACTGGGCCTGCAAAGCGGCCAGTACGCCCTCGAGCCCAGCCAACTCAAGGCCTGGGCTCACTGGGTAATGTGCGCATAAAAGCCTCGGCCTCTTCAGCTTTTGCCAGCCGGGGTTGGCGGCCTTCAAACCAGCGCCAGAGCCCCTCCAGATCAAGTTTCTGGAGGCCCTGGGGCTCACCCAGGATTATCTTGTGGTCGCCATCGCGCACCCAGAGCATGCCCAGCACCTGGCCCTCGAGCCAGCTTCCAGACGGTATTGGCTCATTGCTGGCCCAAATTGCGTCGAGGGTGTCCTGATCGGCAGGGTTATAGTAACCCGGTATCAGACCATAGTTGACCGGCGGCAAGCCCCACCCGGGCTGCCAGGGGGGCTCCCTTGGCACAAGGCGCTGCCCATTCCAGCTATACCTTTCAACACACCCCAGGCTCCATTCAACCAGCATTCTGGCTCGCATCTGCAAAGCATTTTATATAAACCCCACCTGAAGTTTCTGTTTAGGGCAGGTCGAAACCAACCGCGCAGCTTCAGACAGGCCCCTCCCCGCGAAAAGAACAAATCAAAGACATCTCTTATTGGTCTTGCGATGGTCTTTGGCTTCCCACAAGCCACGGCATCGGCCCTGGAACAAAAAAAATCAACTGCCACCGGGAGGCGCGGGGGCAGTTGCCAGGGGGGCAAGACTTCAGGCCAGGGGTCTCGAGCGCAGGCGTGTCGCCTGGCCGCGCGAGACAACACAGCCACTAAACTCAATAGGGGCGGGCAAGAGCCAGTTTCGCAGCGAGGTGCGTCCACTGCCCATCGGATGGGGCCGAACCCGAACAGGTCGGGTATTGTCAAATGCAATCTGCAATATAAGTTCCCTACTCATGTTGGTAGGTTAAACCATCGGTCGTTACAGGCGCGTTACATTTGCACCAAAAGACATTAAGAAACCTTAATGTTTGGCTATGCCTGGGCGAAGTGTTGCCTTTATGAACCCTATCCCAGGTGGGCGCTTCTCCTGCTGGCGTTTTCGATGAGCGGGAAGATTTCAAACGGGCCCCAAAGCCTTGAATAACCCGCACAGCAGTGGGCCTCGAGCTGCCCTCATCCAATGCAGCATCCCACCTGCCGCACAGATGCTCAAGCCTGCATGGGTTTTGGGGAAGATTCCTCGCCAGGTTCTTCCCAGGCCAGCTCAATCAGATCGATCAGCTCTTCTACCGGAACGCCATAGCGGCGGGAGATCCGAGTAATTTCATGCCCCAGCCGTTTCAACTGGCTCACATACTGCTGGGATACCTCGCCCGGCTCGGCCTCGAGGTCTTCCACAATGCCGATGAGCCAGCCCAACAGCTCGCTGGCATCTTCGTCAGAAAGCCCATCGGTTAGGGCTTCGTCCTCGAGGAGAAGTTCGGTTAGCCGTTCAAGCATATACGGCCTACATACTATGCCGAACCGCGTTGAAATTGAATATAAGAAAATTCTCGAGCGCCAGCGGGTCGGTCTTTGGCCGCGCTTACATTTGCAATCAGATGACTAGTTTGAAGGAGGGCTGGCAGGAAGCGTTTTAAGCAAAAGCAGCTCGTCCTTATGAACATAACCCATTTGGCGAACCAACCCCTCGCGGTAGCGCGGGTCGGCGGCAAGCTCGAGCTCTTCGCTCAGTTTTTGATTGCGCAGCTCGAGCTGCTCCAGGCGAACCCGGGCCTGCGAGATTTGATTGCGAATTTGCACATTGCGCTGAAGTTCCAGTGTAATCAAAACCAATAAATGTAGCGTCCCCAACGCAAATACCAGATGCAAAAAGCGATAAATTGGCCTCTCCACAGTACAATTAGTATATCATTTTCACGCCTTGCCTGCAGGTTGAATTTTATCCACCAAACCCCAGCTGCCTACCCCCACACCGCTTTGGCCGCATCGCACAGCTCAGAGCGGCCCAGAGCAGTGGCACTATGCGATAAATATCGCAATGATGTATTTTTTCTGAAAATGTTTTATAATACTGTAACCTGTACGCGGGGGTAAAAATGGCTAAGACCAAAGAGCGGGAAAGCTATCGGTCGCGTCTAAAAGCGGTGGGATTGCGCCACACCCTGCCCAGAGAACGAATACTGGCCTATCTCGACCGCAAAAACACCCACCCGACACCCGAAGAGCTGTATCAGGGCCTGAAAAAGAAAGGTTACGACATAGGGCTTTCGACAGTCTATCTAAACCTTCAGGTGTTGCGTGAAGCTGGCTTGTTGTGGGAATTCAAAGACCAAAAAGGCAACACCCGCTATGACGGTTTCAACGAACGTCACCACCATCTGTTTTGTTTGCAGTGCGGAAGCATTGAGGACGTGATGGATAAAGATTTACCCGAATTCGACCAGGAGCCCATCAAAAAAGCGGTGGAAGCCAAGAACGGTTGGTTTGTAGAAGAAGCTCACCTGGAGCTGCGCGGGGTTTGCCCTAGGTGCCAGTAGTCCGCAAGAAAACCATCCGGCCTGCCGCCTGCTCCACAAACCCAGGGTAGTGCGACAGACCGATTACAAGGGCAAGCACGCCGTGAAGACGACTAGTCGGCTAGGATGTCGCTGAGCAGTTCTACCAAAGTCCGAACGCCGAACCCAGTACCCCCCGCTGGGCCCAGGGCATGCGCCTTTTCGGTAAAGGCTGGCCCAGCGATATCGAGGTGCACCAGCGGTTTTTCGGTAAACTCTGCCAGGAAAAGCGCTGCCGTGATGGCCCCTCCCGAACGGCTACGCCCATGGGTGTTCTTGAGGTCGGCGGTGCTGGACTTAAGGGCCTCGAGGTACTCCTCTTCCATCGGCAGGGGCCAGACTTTTTCACCTGCCCGCTCGGCGGCTTCCTGCACCTCACGGCCCCAACGGGCGTCGTTGGCAAACAGGCCCGCTATTTTTTCCCCCAGCGCGACCACGCAGGCCCCCGTCAGGGTAGAAAGCTCCACAATTGCCTCTGCTCCCTGCCGGTCTGCATAGGTAATGGCATCTGCCAGGGTGAGCCGCCCTTCTGCATCGGTGTTTAGCACCTCAATGGTTTTACCCGAAAGGCTGGTAAGCACGTCGGACACCCGGTAGGCTGTACCGGAAATCATGTTCTCGGCCGCAGCCACATATGCCCGCACTTCCACCTCAGGCTTCAGCCGGGCGATGGCCCGCATAGCCCCCAGAACGGCGGCTGCACCGGCCATGTCGCATTTCATGGTGATCTGGGCTTCGGAGGGCTTGAGGGAGTATCCTCCGGTGTCGAACGTAAGGCCCTTGCCCACCATTGCAATCACCCGGCTGGCGGGGTTTTGGGGCTTGTAGGTGAGCTGGATAAAACGGGGTGGGTTGGCCGAACCCTGGGCTACCCCATAAAAAGCACCCATACCCGCTTGTTTAATCTGGTTTTCATCCCAAATTTCCACCTCGAGCCCCAGTTCCTGGGCCATCGCGCTGGCACGCTGGGCCAGCTCGGCTGGGGTCAGGACATTCGGGGGCTCGTTAACCAGGTCACGGGCATAATTGACTGCTTCTGCAACAATCGCGGCCTGCTCTACCGCAGGCCCCGAGGCTCGAGCAAGCCACAAACGCAGTTTTTCACCACGCTTGCTCGCAGGGCCAGTGGTCTTGTACTTGTTCCAGGCATACCCACCCAGCAAGGCTCCTTCGGCCAGGGCATAGCTGGCTTCCTTTTTGCCAAATTTGTCTGAAAGGAAGGTCTCGCTTACGGCTTCTTTGAAGCCCAGACGGGCAATTTCCTGCACCAGCCTGGCCCCCGCCTTGCGAACGGTTTCAAGGCTAACCCCGCGCTTCTTTCCCAGACCAAACAGCAGCGCGAATCCAGGGCCTTCTCCTTTTCTTGAACCCAAGGGAATCAGCAAAGTTTCGCCAAAATCGCCTTTAAAGTGCAACTCTTCCATCATTTTGGAGAGCGCTTTACGGTGTCTGGCGTCAAGCTTGTGGCCTTCTTCGCTAAACTCACCACCCCATACCCCCACAACTGCCAGGGGGGCAGGTATCTCGTCAACATAGCGCCGTGCCGACTTTAAAGTAAGTTCCATGGCATGCGAACTATAACATACATCGGGTATCAATGACCAACAAGTCAGTTGCTGCGTGGTAATCCAGTAAGTTTGCTATACAGACCCCATCTTTGTTCCCAGATCGAACCTGATATTTCGGGTTCTTCTCAGAATGGCCATTTTCTCCAAAAATCACAATAAAGTGCAGGTTTCCCCGACCACATCGCCCACCAGCACCCCCTCATGGCTGGCAACGTACCGCCTGGCTACGCCCCTGGGGCGGCCTCACGATCTGGTATTCCGCATTCTGCTCCCTGAGCCAGCCCGACAGTCTGACCAAGATCAGGGTTTCCCGCTCGCGCGATTTCTTCCAGCCCTCGAGGTCACTGGCATAGCTGGCCTTTTCAGCCGGCAAAAGCAAGCCAATACGCCCGTTTTGCACAACCCCTACGTGAAACGCAGCTGGGATGGGAAAGTCCGGTGGGTGGTCGTAGGGCGCTTTCAGGTTGGCCTCGGCCCAGGCCTTACTGGCTACTGCGTATATGGTTCCGGGGGGGTCGTTGACTTTTAGCTCGTGCAGGCAACGCCGGGCTTTAGGGTCTTCATCCAGGAGCTTGGCCAGATACGGTGGGGCATCGCTGCGGTCTATCAGCAACTTGCGAACCAGATACATATAGCCAAGGTAAGGATTAACGGGGTTTTTTGAGGTGCCCAGGGTAAAGGTGGTGGGCCCAATGGTAATGGTCGGACTGGCCCAGCCCACCACCCGAACCGCAGTACCAATTCCCAAATCCACCTGGGCCAGGTTGATAAACAGGTCGTCAAATACCACATACGAAACCTCGTTCTGGCTGACCATCCGCAAATACAGGCCATTGGTGGTCTGGGGGAACCTGACCTCGAGCAGATAACGCCCCAAAATGCCGGTCTCGTTGAAGCGCACCCCTCTGGGCTCGAGCAAGCGCCTAAGCTCACCAACCCGCAAAAGCGCAGGTTCCTGCACCCCCCCAATGGCCCAGGGCACCGAACCCACGTTGGGCTGCGCCAGCGAGATCAGCACGCCCAGTATCCCAGCTCCTACCAGTCCTCTTTGCATTGGCGACCCCCCAGACGTGGCTATATGATGGCACGTTACTCATGATCCTGGCTGCTTTTGCTCTGTTTTTCGTAGGTCGCTTTCCGTGCGACATTTGAAGCATAGAATCTGTGCAAAACCTGCCACCATACCGAACCCGAGCCGGTTGGCAGGGAAGTCGGAGGCAGACTAAACCTCAATGGCCTTGCCCCATTCGCCCAGGAAAGCGACCTTGCCCCGCTCTCGTAAAGCCTTTCCCAGCATTTGTAGCTTGTCCACTTCGCCGTGCACCAGCGCTATCCGCTGCTCGCTGTCCAGCCAGTCGAGCAGTTCATCGCGGCCTGCGTGCCCAGAAAAGCCGCCTAGGGTGTGGGTTTTTGCCCTCACCCGCACAGTCTCCCCCATAATCCGCACCGACTCAGCATTGTTAATCAGCAGTTCTCCCAGGCCGCCCCTGGGCTGGTAGCCCGTAATAATCACCGCGTTTCTACTGTCGGGCAGGCCGTGTCGCAGGTGGTGCAGTATGCGCCCCCCCGAAAGCATTCCATTGCCAGCAATAACGATAAGGGGGCCCTGCATCAGGTTAAGGGCCTTGGACTCCTCTACACTGTGGGTGTATTCAAGGCGCTTGGGACGGAAAGGGTCTTTGCCATGGGAATAGATGTGCTGAACCTCAGTGCTGAAAAAGTCCCGCACTTTCGGGTAAATCTCACTGATCTTGGAGGCCATCGGCGAGTCCACAAACACCGGTACGCTGGGGATAGCCTCCCGCTGCTCGAGCTCGCGAATGTAGAACAAAACCTCCTGGGTGCGCTCGAGGGCAAACGACGGTATAAATACCTTGCCCCCCTGGGCCAGCACATCACTCAGGATTTCAGCAAACTCCTCCAGGGTCGCGGCAAACGGACGGTGTGACCGGTCGCCGTAAGTTCCCTCGCACAGCATAAGATCAACCTGGGCAGGGTAGTCGGGGTCGGTGAGCACGTCCTTACGCCGGTGGCCCAGGTCACCGCTAAAAATCAGGGACTTGCCTCCGGCCTCGAGCTGGATAAAAGCACTTCCCGGCAGATGCCCCGCATCGCGCAAGCGGTAGCGAAATGGCCCCAGGCCCTGCGTCTGATAATAGGTAACTTCCTCCAGGCGGCCATAAAGCTCAGCCAGGTCGGTTTCGTTCCAGGGCAAGGGCACAACCTCTCGGCCTTTGCGTTCCAAGCGCTCGCGCTCTTCCTGCATCAGCTTTAAGGAGTCCTCGAGAATCACCGGCAATATGAGCCGGGTTGGCTCGGTCACGTACACCCGGCCCGCGTAGCCCTGCCGTATCAGCATGGGCAGGCGTCCGATGTGGTCGTTGTGGGCGTGGGAGATCAGTACCGCATTAATGCTTTTGGGGTCGAAGCCAAAAGGCTCTTCATTACGGTCTTCATCAGCGCCCTGGTAGGCACCACAATCCAGCAACAATCGGTAGTCCTGCTGTTCTACCAGATGGCAGCTGCCAGTCACAGTCTGGGCCGCACCGAAAGGGGTTATCCGCATGAATGTACTGTACCAGACCATGCGCCCTCAGCCGCTTACCCAAAGCGGGCCAGGCTTTTGGCTTGCCGCAACGCTTTTATTTGGCTTGACAGCCCCTCGTCTGTAGTGTAACCTTACGACTTGGACGAGGTTCAACCCCTCTGTCCAGGCTACCATCGGAAGAACAGCAAGCCGGGCCACCCTAGCTCAACTGGTAGAGCACCCGACTTGTAATCGGAAGGTTGTCGGTTCAATTCCGATGG
>OGCI01000896.1_pt1 | contig 28911 bp, 28 predicted proteins | sample 1570021 | NCBI WGS metagenome assembly OGCI01 (sample SAMN06264664, study PRJEB24512) | hot springs metagenome | isolation source: Hot spring water | place: South Africa: Tshipise | collected 2015-06-21 | reverse complement strand
GATAGGCCGGCCCAGGCGCCAAAGCCTTCACCTGGCCTCCTGCCAACTCTTCGACAATCTTATATCTTTTTTCCTAGCCTCTCCTTTGGTCATCTCAACAAGCTGTCTTTTCCCATTTGGCTTGAAGTCTTTGAAATACACATAGCCTTTGCCGGTGGATGGGTTAACTAAAGATCGGATAGCCGCTGCGGTCAAAGGTCAAAAGCTGCAGATGGGGCAGATCATCGACCGGCCGGATGGCTTCCACGGCTTCAACCGTGTGGACCGCTCCCTCCTCATCGCCCAAGACGCTCAAGCGCAACTGACCGTCTTCATACTTGACCACCTCGGTCATCTCCGGGCGCTGCCGGAGATAGGCCGCCAGGCTGGGGTTGACCTTTTCCACTGCCTGCGCCAGCGCCAGCGCCAGCGCCTGTTGCTCCTGGGGGCTGAGGGTGGCGGTGGGCGTTGGGGTAGGCGTGGGGGAGGGGGTGGCGGTGGGCGTGGGGGAGGGCGTGTGGGTCGGCGTAGGAGCGACGGTTGGGGTGGGCGTGGGGGGCGGCGCGGCCGGAGCGCAGGCGGTCAGCAGGGCGAGGGCGAGCAGGCGGCTCATGACATACCTCCGCAAGGCGGCTGGTGGACGGGGGACGTTAGACAGTGGATGGTTGTCGCGCAACATTATACTGCAGGATGGACGATGGGCGATAGATGGATGGAGGATGGTCCATCGTCAGCCCAGGCGGGCTTCCACGTCCTGAGCCGGCGACTTCAGCCTCCGGCGCAAATCCTCCAGCGGCTCCCCCAAACCTGACAGGGGGTCTTGCGGGCAACAAAAAAGGCGAGGAGCGTTCTCCTCGCCTAGCTTCGCCCAAAAAGGCGCTAATCCTTCTTGGTCACTTCCAACACCTGATCCACGATTCCATACTCAACCGCTTGGTAAGCGTCCAGGTAAAAATCGCGATCCGTATCGCGCTCGATCACCTCCAGCGGCTGGCCAGTGTGATACGAGAGAATCTGGTTCAGGATTTCCTTCTGACGCATGATCTGCTTGGCGGCAATGGCGATGTCCGTGGCCTGACCTTGCGCTCCGCCGAGCGGCTGATGCATATGGATGGTGGAGTGGGGCAGGGCATAGCGCCGGCCCTTGGTGCCGGCTGACAGCAACACCGTTCCGAACGATGCCGTTACCCCGACCGCGGTGGTGCTGATCGGGTTCGAAATAATTCGCATCGTGTCATAGATCGCCATGCCGGCATAGATCAACCCGCCCGGCGAATTGATGTACATGCGGATCTCCCTTTCCGGATCCTCATGGTTCAGATACAACAATTGCGCCACGATCAAATTTGCCACCTGATCGTCGATCGGCGTGCCGAGGAAAATGATCCGCTCCTTGAGCAGCAACGAGTAAATATCGTAGGCGCGTTCGCCACGAGCGGATTGCTCGATCACCATTGGGATAATATTTTTGAACTCGGGAATCATAGGACCTCCAATTGTGCCCATCATACCTACTGGATGTTGGATTTTCATTAACTTTCTGTATGCTCTGCTGAAGCATCGCCCTCGGACGGGGCCGGCCCCTCGATGGGCGGGGAGGAGGCTCCAGGCGTCTCTGCCGGCGCTTCCGACTCCGTCCCGGCGCGGGCCGCGCTCTCCCCGGGCATCCCCTCACCCGAGATAGCCTCCGCTGTCAGAACATCTCCTGCGGCCTCGGCCATCGCTGCCTGGTCTTGCGGGGTCTCTTGCAACGCTTCGGCCGCCTCTGGGCTCAAATCATCCTCCGGCTTCCACTCACCCAAACTGATCGCCTTGACTTTTTCACGCACGCGACGCATCAAAGCTCGATACAAGGCGTCTCGTGCAGCCAACGTAGTCACCTCTTTCCATTTCCCCCTCTTCTCCAAAAGGCCGAACGTTATCGCTTCTCGGATATTTGCGTTAAACTCACTTTCAATCTCTTCCATCCTTGGATGGATATTATGTCGGCGTATGATCTCGTTTATGACCAACCGACGTTCCAGCCGTTTAACGGCTATCGGTCGAACCTTCTCCTGTACAAATTCCTCTTCGCTCTTTTGCTCAAAATCCAGGTAGCTCTTCCAATTCAATCCTCTATCGGTAATGGCGTTCTTATAATCCCGCAACACATGTTCTTCTTCCTGGGCCAACATTTGGGGCGGGTATTTTATCGTGGCGTCTTCACGGATTTTATCGAGCACGCTCAGATAGTACCGCTCATCGTATTTATCCTGCGAGGCTGATGTGAGATAAGTACGAATAGCCTCCTTCAACTGCTCCAGAGATTCATACCCTTCTCCAAGCCCTCGCGCAAAGTCGTCATCCAGATCGGCCAAATGCAACACGCGGACGTCTTTGACCACCACCTCAAAGATCACCGTCTTGCCAAGCAGATCCTCGAATTCGTCCTCCTCGTCAAGATAGGCGTGTTGAACAGCGGTGCTCTCGCCAGCGCTCAGCCCGATCAAATGACGACTAAAGCCTGGGAACGGCCATTCATCCGTTTGCTTGTCATCGGGATGAATCAACAAAGAAACATTATCATCGGAAAGGAACGAAATCGGCGCACCTTCGGGATCGTCTTCTTTGCGTGCCTGAATAGAGACCAACACATAGTCTCCTTCTTGGACGGGGCGTTCCACTTTCTCTGTTGTCCCGATTTCTCTGCGCAATTCCTCCAGAGTTCGGTTGACATCGTCTTCGCTAGGTGGCGTCCATTCATATGGAACGCGCACCGACAGATAATCGCCCAGATCCACGACCGGCTCCAACGGGACCAGGAAGACGAACTTGGGGGGATCGAGGCTCTCGATTTTCTTCAACGAACCGGGCGCTGCCGGTTGGATCTCGGCCTGTTCGAGGACCTTCGGATAGATCTCCTCCAGAAGCAGATCAATGGCCTGCTCGACAATCGCTTCCTCGCCATAATAACGACGGAGTACATTGTAAGGCGCCTTGCCTGGACGGAATCCAGGGATTGGGCTGCGCTCGGACAGCATGCGAGCTGCGCGTCGCTTTGCCGCATCCATTTGTTGAGCGTCCAGCTCCACAATCAACTCAGCTTGATGATCGTCGCGAATCGTCTTCTGAATATTCAAGTTCTTTTCTTTCCCTAATTACAATAGTCTCCCTTCTTCTGGCTTGCCGAGAAGAAGGGGCGTAGTGGGGACGGAGGGAGTTGAACCCTCACGCCTTGCGGCACATGATCCTAAGTCATGCCTGTCTGCCAGTTCCAGCACGTCCCCAGGGGAAGCGAAGGCGATACGATTATAAATGACATTCTGTTCTGTTGCAATTCTTTGGGGAGTGGATAAAAAGGGGATTTTTTCACGCAGAGACACAAAGACACGGGGAGGCTCTGTGATCTACCTGTTGTGTTCCCATGCGAGTCACGTTGCACGGTAGGGTGGAGGCAGGCTTCCGAGCATAGGCCGACCCCGAAGGGAAGGACGCCGAGTTAGGCCAGGATCTCGCTCGCCCGGCGCAACGCTCGCGCTGTTTTTGCGTTGTCCAGGAGTCTTGAAGGCCGCCTTGCAAGTTTTTACGCACTGTTTCAACCAACGTCAAGGGCGCAAGCAGCGTTTTTCCAGCTGTCCCGCTCATGTGTCTTAGTTTCTCAACCCACAATGTAGCCACTCCCATTCTTTGTGACCTGAATAGGGTTTGCTCAACGTTGAGATGAGATGATCGAGCGTTGCGATGCCGACCCATCTCTTGGCGATCGTCTTAATCGCTCATCAAGGCGACTGTTCTAAAATTGGCAAAAGATGGGTAAACTAATTTTGGTAAAATTAGGTTCAAGCGCGTCTCAGTGTACCCCTTACGGAGTGTTAGTGTCGGTTCCTACTCCCCTGTACTGGCTGATAGCTTATCTGCTCGGATCGCTTCCTTGGGCGTTGTGGATCACTCGTCGTTTGAAAGGGGTGGATATCCGAGATGCCGGCTCCGGACATGTCACCACCACCAACACGATTCGACAGGTGGGATGGGCTGCTGGCTTGCTGGTCTTCCTCTTGGATTTTGGCAAGGGCTTTTTGGCGGTCTATTTGGCCCGGCAAGCAGGGCTGGCGGGATGGGCATTGGCGATGACCGGCGCCCTGGCCGTCGTTGGGCACTGCTGGCCTGTGTTTGCTGGGTTTCGCGGTGGGATGGGGTTAGCGACGGCCGGCGGCGGAACGATGGCCGTATCTCCGCTGGCCTTCTTGCTGGCGTTTGCTACTCTGTTGGCGCTAGTGCTGGTGGTGCATCACGCTGCACGCGGTGCCTTTTTTGCAGCGTGGGCAGCGCCAGTGGTTTTATGGTTGCTGGGCGTGCGTGGCGATCCGCTCTGGTTGACGGCGTTTCTCGGGGTGGTGATCGCCTTGCGTTTTACTGTAGACTGGAATCGTCGCTATCGTGAATTGTGGCTCGATCGGAGCACGTCGAACCATACTCAGTCCCGACAAAACAGAATATAATTTGCCTATGAAGACTCGCAGGCCCATCTTGGTTGTAGAAGACGTTCCCGATACGTTAGAACTGATCAAGGTGACGCTCAATTTTAATGGGTATGAGGTGATAACGGCGCGCAATGGTGAAGAAGCGCTAAAGATCATCCAACGTCAACGCCCAGCCCTAATCATCACCGATGTTCTTATGCCCTACGTGGATGGGTTTAGCCTGGTCCAACGCATCCGCCTCGACCCAACCACACGCAACATCCCCGTCGTCTTTCTCTCGGCCACCTATATTGCTCCTGAGGACAAAGAATTTGCAGCGTCTATCGGGGTGACTCGTTTCTTGGAGAAGCCGATTGTGATGGACGAGTTCCTGCGAACGGTGAAGGAGCTGCTTTCTTCTGGCTTGCCGGCTGATAGCAAACCGCTGGAGATGCGCAAGTTTTATCACGGCTATCGTCAACGGTTGGAGAACAAGTTGAAGCAAAAATTGTCTCAGATCGCTCGCACCGAAGCCATGATGGCCGCGCTTTCCGAACAGGAACGACAAGCCTTTCAGGCGACGTTGGAAAAAGCCCGAGAAGAGCGAGATGAGATCCAAGCGTTGCTGGAGCAAATTCGCCGGCAGCTTGAGGAGAGCGCTTAGCCGCATCTTTGTTTTGTCGGGGATATGGATCTTCCGGTTTCTCTGATCTTGGCCCTTCGTCAGGTTGAGCGTGTTGCTGTATTGACCGGGGCAGGGGTTTCCCAAGAATCGGGTTTGCGCACCTTTCGAGATCCCCAGGTAGGGTTGTGGGCTCAGTATCGCCCCGAAGAGTTGGCCTCGCCCGAAGGGTTTGCTCGCAATCCAAAATTGGTGTGGGATTGGTATGCTTGGCGGCGCGAGGCGGTCAAGGGAGCGCGGCCGAACCCTGGCCACTATGCGCTGGCTGAGATGGAGCGGCGGATTGCCCATTTCACCCTCATCACGCAGAATGTGGACGGCTTGCATCGCATGGCCGGCAGTCAGAAGGTGTTGGAGTTGCACGGTAATATCCAACGCGTGCGCTGTTCGGCGTGTGGTCATCCAGCTGAGACGTGGGAGAACGATCTAGAAGGCGTGCCGCGCTGCGAGCGGTGCGGAGGGTTGCTGCGGCCGGATGTGGTCTGGTTCGGCGAGGCCCTGCCAAGGGCAGAGCTTGAGGCTGCCGTGGAAGCGGCCCGCACTTGTCAGGCGTTCTTCTCCATAGGGACCTCAGGTATTGTTCAGCCGGCGGCCTCCCTGCCGTTTGCCGCTCGCAACAACGGGGCGATGGTGGTGGAGATCAATTTGGAGCCTACGCCGTTGACCGGCAAGGCGCATTTTTTCTTGCAGGGGAAGTCGGGGGAGATTTTGCCGGCCCTGGTTCGGGCGGTTTGGCCGGCGGAGAGGGCGTAGGGCTGACGTTTCACACGGTGGGCATGTTCCGGACGCAAGGTCCGGTGGGGGCGATCGGGTTGCGGGAGGGGGTCGAAGGCGAAACGGGGGCGCCAGAGCGGTCGGATGAGGAGTCCGATGGAGGGATTCCGCTGCGAGGCCAGAGAGGGCGGGTCGTCAGGAGAGGGCCTCGATCAAGTTGACGGTGATGCGGGCGGTTGCGCCCCACAGCAGTTCTCCATCAAAAGGGTGATAGACGATCAGGCTGTGTTCTCGACCGGGCATGTAAAATTCCCAGCGATTGGAACGGTCGGCCAGCCAGGTAAGGGGGATGGTGAACACGCGGGCGACTTCGGTCATCGCCGGGCGAAATACGATCGGCCAGGGAATAACGCCAACCACTGGAGTAATTCGGTATGAGGTGACGGTCAGCAGCGGGGGAAGTCTTCCTAGCAGACGCACTGCTTGGGGTGGGATGCCGAGTTCTTCATAGGTCTCGCGCAGGGCGGTTTGTTCGGGAGTCATTTCTTCTTGGTCGCAGGCGCCGCCTGGGAAGGAAACTTGATTCTTGTGGTTTTCTACCTGGTCGGTGCGACGCGTGAAGAGCAGGTGCCATTGGTTGTCCTGCTTTAGCAGCGGCACTAGCACGGCGGCGCATTTGGGCGCAGTGGATGAGGAAGGGGTGGTGTATCCGTCGGTGGTCGAAGAAGTATGCGCCATTTGTAGGCGAGCACGGATCTCGTCCTCAGAAAGGTTCATCGCATCCCGTAATAGGTGGTTGTGATTGCAAGGGCTGTTCTTTCGAGCAGGGCCGACGGTTTGGTGATCGGGGTGTGGCGTTGCAGCGGGTCAGGACCTTGGTGTGGTTGTGATGTGGACACGCCGAGTTGGTCGGATGGAAGAGGCAGGGTGGGTTTATTCTTCGATCGGGCTGAGGGCGCCGATCTCTTCTAGCAGTTCGCGGCTAGGGTGGTGCAGGTCAGGTTCGATGCGACGGGCGAAGATCAGGAAGCCAGTGTGAGCTACCATGCGGTCGGTAGGGCGGAGGCGCGAGGGTTCAGGTTTGTAGTAGCGCAGCAGGAGTTCGCAGGTCTCGAGGAAGGCAAAGTGATGGCGGCGCAGGGCGCGCAGGGTCTTCTCTACCTGGTTGAAGGTGGGGACCAGAGTGGCGAAATGTCCGCCGGGTTTGAGCGCAGCTCGCACCTGGCCGAGGTAGTCGTAGGGGTTGGGTACATCTAAGAAGAAGGCGTCGACGTTGGTCTCGTCGCAACCTTGGGCTAAATCGCGCAGTTTGAACTCGACGCGCGAATCCAAGCCGATGCGAGCCAGGTTTTTGCGAGCCAGGGCTTGGAATTCTTCGCGGATCTCGTAGGAGATCACGCGCCCGCTCGGACCGACGGCATAGGCCAGGGCAGTGGTCATGGCGCCGGAGCCGGTTCCCGCCTCGATCACCCGCTGCCCGGGACCGATGCTCATGGTGATCAGGATAAAGCCGATGTCTTTAGGATAGAGGATCTGGGTGTTACGCGGCAGTTCGTTGAGCAGGTCGGCCAGGGAGGGCTGGAGCAGGAAGAAGGGCGCGCCCAGATGGCTGAAGACTTGAGAACCCCAGGGCCGGCCGATCAGGTCGTTGTGTTTGATTACGCCGCGATGGGTCTGAAGCTCGGCATCGGGGGCGAGGGTGAAGATAAAGTGTTTGTGTCGCAGGCCGACCAGTTGGACTACGTCGCCGGCGGCTGCATGGGTAGAGGAGGGATTCCAAGGCATACGCTAATTCTACTATGACTGTTCGGTTGGCGGCTCGGGTTGCGAACGTGGGGAGTGGATAAAAAGGGGATTTTTTCACACAGAGACGCAAAGACGCGGAGAGGCTCTGTGATCTAGGTGTTGCGTTCCCATGCGAGTCACGTTGCACGGCGGGGTGGAGGCCGGATCCCAAGCACAGGCTGACCCCGAAGGGAAGAACGCCGAGCGAGGCCGTGATCTCGCTCGGCGCGACGCTCGCGCTGTTTTTCTTGCCGCGTGGTCCAGAAGCCTTGCAGGCAGCCTGGAAACGTTTGATGTCCTGCTTCAACCGACGTCCGTGGCACAAGCAGCGTTTTTCCAGCTGCCCCGCTCATGAGTTTATCGAACCTATAATTTAGCCACTCGGCGAACGTGAGCGTAGATGTCGGTTGAGAAGCCAGAGAACGATCGGCGCGCCTAGGGTCAGTAGGCCGAGCAGGACCAGCGCAGGCAGGCCAACTATGCCCACAACCGCTAAGCCGATCGGGTCGTCTGGCGCTGTGACAAGGCGAGCTCCTGCGTATACGATCAGCAGAACATTGATGTTCCATAAGGAATGGATGACGATGGCCAAGCCGTAACCAACCCAGGCTAAAACGCTCCGCCCGTGGGAGAGCCACCAGCCGATTCCCCAACCGGTCAGGCCTGCCGTGAGAATGTGAATGGCGCTGGTGGCGGCTCGAACGACTAGGGCGGCGCCCCAGGTTTGATCGGGCGTGGCGGCCGAAAACATGCTCTCCACTAGCCCAAAGCCGGCCCCGGCTAACGCCCCTAAGGCGAAGCCATGGGCCGGCGATCGCAGGCGAGGATAGTGCAGCCAGACCGGCAGGGATTTGACGATCTCTTCCACCACGGGCGTGAGCACCGCCAGGAAGAGCATGCCAAACAATAGGACGACAGGGTTGGTCAGGAGCGATAGCATTTGCGCCAGCAGTTCTTCGGTGATTTCGATTTGCTGTAGGCGCTCAGCGAGAGAGAGCAGGAGCGAGGCGCGCTGGGGATCTTCGGCCAGGAAGGAGAGGATGGTCACCACTACGACCAGCAGGACGATCCCGCCTTCTAGCAGGATGGCCAGCAAGGGGACCATAGTCATGCCGGCTGAAAAGGTCAACCAGCTTCGCCAGCGGATCAGCTCTAGCTCGCCGATCGATAGGCGTAGCAGGCCGTATATCGGCAGGCCGATGGCCAACAGGTAGAAGGGAACAGTGAGCCATTGGAAGAGGGGAGTATCGTGTAGGAGCGTGATCGCGAGGAGGGAGAGCAACCAACCACCAAACAGGAGCGGGGCCGATGGCAGGGTGAGTGGAGGCAGGCGGACCGGGCCTGCGGATAGGGGCCGGCGGAGGCGCTGCCAAACGGCTACTCCGGTTTGCACCAGCAAGCCGCCGGTCAAGAGCAGGGAAGCGGAAGAGAGGGCAACTGGCAGCAAGCTCGAAGCTCCCTCGCCGTTTTGTCGTCGTTCGGCAATGCCAAGCACTAGGACTCCCATACTGCCGCTCAGGACGATGCCGGCCGCAAGCAGGATCAGGACGAGCAGAAAGCGAAGCAGGAGCGATGGCGATGTCATTTATTTCTCCTCGATGAGGATGTGAAGTAAGCGGTCACCTTCGGACAGGATCGCAGCTTTGCTCGGATCGCGCGGGGTGAGGCGGTTGAGAACATCCATGCCCTGGAGCACGTGACCAAAGATGGTAAAGCGATCGTTGAAGGACGGTTGCGGCGAAAGGGTGATGAAGAATTGGCTGCCGTTGGTATCGGGGCCGTGATTGGCCATGGCCACCACGCCGGGTTTATCAAAGCGCAGCAGGGGATGGAATTCATCGCGGAACAGGTAGCCTGGTCCACCGACGCCGGTGCCGCTCGGATCGCCGGTTTGAACAAGGTAGCCGGGGATCACGCGGTGAAAGGTCACGCCGTCGTACCATCCCCGTTGGGCGAGGAAGACGAAGGAGTTCACGGTCAGTGGGGTTTTATCGGCGTAGAGTTCAATCACTACTTCGCCTTTTTCGGTTTGCAATGTGGCCAGGTAGCGCTTGCCGGCCTGGACGACCAGGGGCGGACAGGAGGAGAATTGGCGCTTGCCCAAGGCCAGCAGTCGGACGATCTGATCGAAGGCGTTGTAGTCGCGAGGGCCGTAGTAGATCTCGCCATTGATCAACACCAGAGGCAGGACGGGAATGCCCGCTGCGCGCGCTTCGGCTTCGGCGTTTTGGACTTTGGCCAGCAGGTCGGGGTCGTGGAGGTCGGCTTCGAAGCGGGCCAGGTCGAGGCCGAGGGGTTCTGCTTGGCGCAGCAGCCAGGGAGTGAACGCTTCGGGGCTCAGGCCGGCCCATTCTAGTTGTCGCAGGAGGAGCAGATCATGCATCTCCCAGAAGCGCCCTTGTCGGCCGGCAGCTTCGGCTGCCTGGGCAGCCAGGTAGGTTTTGTCGTAGCGGTCGGGTTGGGGGTAGTGACGGTAGACCAGGCGCACCTGGTGGGGATGGGCTTTGAGCAGGGAGAGGAGCAGCCGGTGGTTGCATTCCGCGCACTGGAAGTCGTTGTAGATGATGATGGTCGCAGCGGCATCATCTGGGCCTCGGACCCAGTCGTTGGGGCCGACCGCCGGGAAGAGGGAGCTTTGTCCGGGCAGGGGGGTGGGAGGCAGGGGAAGCGGGCGACAGACGGGCGGGGTGGGTGAGGGAGAGGAGCGAGGGATGGCCGGGGTTGTGGAAGAAGCTGGGGCATTGGGCGCCGCACAGGCTATCAGCAAGGTCGATCCGAGGAGAAGCCACAGGGCGCGGTGGAAGTGCATGGGGTTCATGGAGCGGTTGGGGATTGGCCAATGGCTTGGAGCAAGTCGTCGAAAGAGTCCATCCAGGCGATGGTGTAGAGGAATTCGGCCAGGGAACGGCTCTGGGCGCGCAGGGCGCGCACGGCCGGCCCCACCGGGTCTTCACCCGCCGGGCCGCCGGGTTCATCGGCATAGGCGCCGTAGAAGGCGAAGTAGGCTTGGTTGAGCTTGCGGATCGGGTAGCCGTTGTCCCAGAAGAATCGGCGGCGGGCTTCCATGTAGGCCTCGGCTTCTTCGATTTTGCCGGCCGCCAGCAGCTCGTCCACGTGCAGACGGGTTTTGTACATCTCGGCCCGGAAGTCGAAGGTGGAGGGATGGTCGCTCAGGGTGGGCCATGGGCCGGCGAGCAGGAGCGTCCCTGCTCTTCGGGAGGCGGTTGGGGCGAGGGAGGGGATCGGGGTCGGCGCGGCCGGCTCGAGGTCGGGCAGGGAAGCGGTGAGGAAGGGGTAGAAGCGCGCTAGGACCACGGGGGCCAGTTCGTTTTCGACAAGGGAGGCGGCGGTCTCGTTCATGGTTCGCAGTTCGGGGGTTCGATCGTAGTTCAGGCCCAGGGGGCGAAGGGTCAAGAAGTTGTGCACCCATTCGTGAATGATGGTGCCGATTTGCCAGGAGAAGAGGTGGGTGCGCATGACCATGGTAGGGTAGACGCCGACGCCTCCCACCGGCACAACCAAGGTGGAGAGGTTGGTGGCTTGAGCGACTTGATCTTCGATGCGGATTTGTTCTTCGAGCGGTAGGTTGGGGTCTAGGGAGACGGCGGTGATTTGTTCGATTTTGTGGCGCGAGGAGAGCACCAGGTTGAGCGGGGTAGGCGAGACGCGGTAGAGCACCGGTGGGATGGGTTGGCCGCCTAGGGCGAGGCCGGCTTCGACCAGGATGTGACTCACCTGGGCCTGGATGATGGCTTCGGCGATGGGGGCGAGTTGGGAGTAGCGGGTGTTGAGGCGGTGGAGTTCGGCGCGCAGGGGTTCGGAGGCCGCTTGTTTATCGAGAAGGGCGGGGTCGGCGAAGAGGCGTGCAAGTTCTTGTTCGGCGTGTAGGATGGCTTTGGCCAGGCGAACGGTCTCCATGACGATATGAATCTGGTCGCTGCGGTGCAGGTAGCCGGGCAGGCCAAGGGAGGCTTGCTGGAGTTTGAGCCAGCCGGCTCGGAGCATCCAGAGGTCGTATTGGAATTCGTGGGGTCGGGTGATGGCATGCACACGGCCAAAGGCGTCTTCGATGCGCGGGGACGATCCATCCAGAAGTAAGATATAAAGTAATAAGAGAAGGAAGATCAGGCGATTGGAGATGGACAAGCGTTCTAACATGGAGATGATTATACCTGTAGAAAATAAACGAGAGGCGTGAAAAAAACCGCCTCTCGAAGGATTCAGGATAGGTGGGAGGATAGGTTAGTTTTTGCTGCGCAGGTATTGGTCGATCGCCAGGGCGGCGCGGCGGCCAGCGGCCATGGCGGTGACAACCAGGTCGGGGCCGGTGACGCAGTCGCCGCCGGCAAAGACGCCTGGGCGCGAGGTGGCGCCGGTGCGTTTGTCTGTGACGGTGATCAGGCCCCAGTCGTGGGTTTCGAGGCCGGGCGTGGTCTCGCCCAGGATGGGGTCGGGCCAGTAGCCGAGGGCCAGGACGGCGGTGTCGCAAGCGATGCTGAAGTTGGAGCCTTCGATGGGCACAGGTTTGCGACGGCCTTTGGCATCGGGTTCGCCGAGGCGCATTTCAATGCATTCTACGGCGGCCAGGCGCCCATCTTCGCCGGCAATGAACTTGATGGGTTGGGTGAGGAAGCGGAATTTGGCGCCTTCTTGGCGGGCCAGTTCGCGATCTTTCTCGCCGCCGGGCATTTCTTTCTCGGTGCGGCGGTAGAGGCAGGTGACTTCTTCGGCGCCCAGGCGCAGGGCGGTGCGCAGGCAGTCGGAGGCGGTGTCGCCGCCGCCGATCACGACTACACGTTTGCCGATCTGCAGCGGGCCGCACAGGTTGGGCGGGAGCAGGTCGGGATCGACGTTGGCCCGGATGAGGAACTCGGTGGCTTGGTAGACGCCGGGCAGATCAACGCCGGGGGTGTTTTCCATTTTGGCGTCCACTGCGGCGCCAACGCCGATGAAGACGGCGTCGAAGCCCTCAGCAAATAGGTCGTCGATGGTCTTGTCTTTGCCGATGTAGGTGTTGGGGACGAATTTGACGCCGGCCCGCTCGAATTCTTCCCACTTTTCCCACCAGACGTTCTTGGGGAGTTTGAAGTTGGGGATGCCGTAGACCAGCAAGCCGCCCGGAGCTGGTTTAGCATCGAAGATGGTGACGTCGTGGCCGCGGCGCACCAGTTGTTCAGCGCATCCTAGGCTGGCGGAGCCGGCGCCGATGATGGCCACTTTCTTGCCCGTAGGAGCGCCGACGGGGATGACGTAGCCGTAGTGCCGGCGCTGGTAGTCTACGACGAAGGCTTCTAGCGCTCCGCACAGAACCGGCGTGTTGTGTTTGTTAAGGGTGCACGACCCTTGGCAGAGCTGTTCGTGGGGGCAAACCCGACCACAGATCTCGGGGAGGGAGCTGGTTTGATGGTAAAGGTTTGCGGCTTCTACAAAGAGGCCCTGTTCGATCAACCACATGGCTGATGGGATGTCGTTGTGCACAGGACAGGCGAGCATGCAAGGCGCCGGATCGGGGCAGTGAATGCATCGAGAGGCTTCGAACATGGCGCGCTCAGCGTCGAATTCAATGACCACATCTTCGAAATCGCGGGTGCGCTCTTGAGGTGGACGCAGATCGAGGTCGTGGAACGGGGAGTTGACTCGAGCTTTGCGGTCAATCGCCAAGAAGTCGCTGGGGATGGTTTGCATCGCACTACCTCAACTAAAGATGTTTCGCACAGGACGAGATGGAGGACGAATCATCCTATCAAACACTACCGAAGAGGGTTATCGAGAGGAAGGCGAAAATGTCATCAAAGCGCCGGATGAACATCATCTGCCAAGGGGGATGTTTTTCAGGCGAGCAGCTATGATGAGTCGGATGTTTGCTGTGACTTTTTAGAGCAAGTTGCTCAGGGCGGAGAAGGGAGAATCATCCACGCCTGGGCGATGTCCGCAGTTGCCGAGGTTGAGGTCCTGTCCGCAAACTGGGCACAGGCCTTTGCAGTCGGGTTGACAGATCGGGCTGATGGGGATTTCGAGCAAGGCGTAGTCGCGGATCAAGGGAGCCAGGTCGATCCGTGCATCTTCAGGGACGAGCAGGCCCGAATCGGTCACCGAATTGGCGTTGAAGGCGTAGAGCTCGGTCATCTTCCATTCAACGTGCTGTTGAAATTCGCGTAGGCAACGCACGCATTGGGTGGTGATTTTGCCGACGAAATGTCCGGTGACCAGCAATCCCTGTGGAGTGCGACCGACGGTGGCGCTGCCATGGAAGTCGAAGATTTCGAGGTCGTCTTCAACCAGGACTTGGTCGAAGTCGAAGGGGAATTCGTTGCTAAAGCCGACTTCGTTGCTCACGATGAAGCCGACGTTTAGCCGGAAGGGATGGCGAGGATATTTCATGGTTCTATATTCTTCGATCAACGACGTAGCGGGCCAAGCTTTCGAGGGCGCGCCGGCTCTCGCTATCGGCAAAGAGTTGAAGTTGGTCGATAGCCTGTTCCACGTGGTCTTCAGCTTCACGCAAGGTTTTGGGGATGGACTCGCTAGTGCGGATGGCCTGGATCAGGCGCTGCATGCGCTCTTGGTCTCCCCAGCCACCGGCAGCTAGCAGACGCACATCGGGGTGGTTGGGGTTGGCCTCGGCGAAGTAGAGGGCGGGGAGGGTCACCAGGCCTTGCAGCAAATCGGAACCGAGGGGTTTGCCTACCGATGTCGGGTCGCCGACGAAATCTAAGACGTCGTCCACGATCTGGAAGGCAATGCCCAGCTCGTAGCCGAATCGGCTGCAGGCTTCGACCACCTTCGAGTCATCGCCACTAGCGCTGATCATGGCCGCCGCCTGAGCCGACATTTCAAAGAGGGAGGCGGTTTTGGCGTAGATGCGCTGATAGTAGTTGTCGCGACTGATCAGGCCGCGGGCCGAGAAGAGCTGCGTGAGTTCGCCGTTGACGATGATGGCCAAGGTCTGGGCGAAGAGCTGCATGATGGCTAGGTGTCCGACCTCGGCCGCCAGGTTGGCAGCGCGGGCGAAGAGGAAATCGCCGGTGAGCACGGTGGCGGCCGGTGACCAGCGGGCGTTCAGGGTTTGAACACCGCGCCGGAACAAGGCTCCATCGATCAGGTCGTCGTGGACCAGGGTGGCGGTGTGGAGCATTTCCACGGCGGCGCCTAGGTTGAGCAACCGCTCCGGCTGGGCGCCCAACATGTTGCCGATCAGCAGGACGACGGTGGGACGGATGCGTTTTCCGCCGGACGAGATCAGGTATTCGAGCGCATGGCGCAGATCCGGATGACAAGCTGTACATTGGGCGCGCATGCGCTCTTCTATTTGCAGGATCTGTTCGTGGATGGAGGTCAAGAATGTCGTGTTCAAGTCTCACCATAAAAAGAGGCGAACAGCGTTTTGGGTGGTCTGCGCAGCGACTTCTTCGATGCTATGGGATGTTGCTTCTGCAATTTTATCAGCAATTTTATGAACAAAGACAGGTTCGTTGCGTTTGCCGCGATAGGGCGCCGGCGCCAGGAAGGGGGCGTCGGTTTCGAGCAGGAGCTGGGTGAGGGGCAGGTGGCGGGCCAGGTGGCGTTTCTCTTCGGCGTTCTTGTAGGTGACCGGGCCGGCGATGCCAATGTAGAAGCGGCGGGCCAGGAAGGGTTGGGCAAGATCGGCGGTGCCTGGAAAGGAGTGTAATACTCCAGGCCGGCCCGCCAAGGGATGGCCGGCGGCCAGCAAGTGGTCGTGCCAGTCGGTGAGCAGGGCGAGCAGATCGGCAAGGGCCTGGCCTTGGGGCTGATCGCCCTCGTCACGCAGGTGGATGACCACGGGCTTGCCCAGGTGTTCGGCCAAGTCCAAGTGCCGGCGCAGGATTTCGTGTTGGCGGGCGCGCTGCTCAGGGTCTTTCACCCAGTAGTAATCCAGCCCGATCTCGCCGATGGCCACCACTTTGGGATGTTCGGCTAGGTGAGTTAGGCGCTCAAAATCTCGCTCGCAGAAGGCCTGCAGCTCAGCAGGGTGAAAGCCCACGGCGGCAAAGAGAAACGGATCGGCCTCGGCCAGCTGGATGGCCGTTTGGCTTGTCGCCAAGTCGAGGCCGGGCAAGAGGATGCGTTTTACCCCAGCTTCTCGAGCGCGAGCAAGGACGGTCGGTCGGTCGGTGTCGAATGGAGACAGGTAGAGATGGCAGTGGGTATCGGTGAGCTCGATCATCAGAGCAGGCGGTCGCCTCCTTCGGTGGAGTCAATTCGATAGTGACAGCCGCGGCTTTGACGGTTGTGTCGGGCCGCCTGAGCGATGATCAAGGCTGCTTCCACCGCATTGCGCAGGCCGATCAAGCCATCGCTCAGCTTGGTAGAGCGGTAGAAGGTCTCCACTTCGTTTTGCAAGTGACGCAGCTCGCGGATGGCCCGCGAGAGCCGGTCGCCGCTGCGCACCAGGCCGACGTAGTGCCACATGATGTTCTGGATGGTCTGCATATCGCCTTGGATCAAGGCCGGGTCATGATCTTCGATCAGGCCGCTTTCGTCCCAGGCAGGCACGTTGCGCGGGGAGGGCGGTTGCGAATCCTGTTTGGCGATGTCCACAGCAGCGCGGTAGCCCCACACCAGGCCTTCAAGCAGGGAGGTGGAGGCCAGGCGGTTGGCGCCGTGAACGCCTGTGCAAGCCGCTTCGCCCACGGCGTAGAGGTTGGCGATGTTGGTCCGTCCCCACTCGTCCACCATCACGCCGCCGCAAAAGTAATGGGCGGCCGGCACCACTGGGATGGGTTCGCAGGTGATGTCGATGCCGGCCTTCAAGCAGGTGGCGTAGATGTTGGGGAAGCGTTCGCGGATGGCATCGGGATGCATGTGGGAGGCGATGTCGAGCAGGACGTGGGTGTAGTTGTGCTCGGTCATCTCTTGATGGATGGCCCGGGCTACCACATCGCGCGGGGCCAGGTCTTTCCAGCGGGGGTCGTATTTTTCCATGAAAGGCCGGCCATCGGGGGTAAGCAACACGCCTCCTTCGCCCCGCACAGCCTCGCTGATCAGGAATCCTTCTGCGCCGGGCACAGCCAAGGCGGTGGGATGAAACTGAACGTATTCGGCATTGATGATGCGCGCTCCGGCGCGGTGAGCCATGGCCAAGCCATCGCCGCGAGCGCCGGAGGGATTGGTGGTGTTGCGATAGAGCCGGCCGATGCCGCCGGTGGCGAGGACGGTGATGCCGGCCAGGGTGCGGTGAACGGCGCGCCCGTTGCGGTCGAAGACGTAGGCCCCGTAGCAGGTGATGGGTTTGTACGTGTCGAGCGGGTCCCGCGAGTGATGGGGATAGGTGATCAGGTCCACTGCTGTAGCGTTGGTGAACCACTGAATGTTGGGCCGGGAATGCAACAGCTCGATCAGGTGTCGGACAATGGCGGCGCCGGTTCGATCGCCGACGTGCAAGATGCGTCGCCGAGAATGGGCCGCCTCTTGGCCCCAAGCCAGGCTGCCGTCGGGGTTGCGATCGAAGGGGACGCCGGCCATCTCGATCAGGATTTTCTGCAGGAGGGGAGGGCCTTCTTCGGCCAGGATGCGCGCCGCTTTGGGGAGCGAAGCGCCGGCGCCGGCCTCCAAGATGTCTTTCACTAACAGATCGGGGCTATCATCTGGGCCGCGGCCAATGATGCCTCCCTGAGCGTAGGCGGTGTTGGACTCGGTCGGCTCGGGTTCACGGGTGATGATGGTGATGTGGCGTTTGGGATCCTCAGATAACTTGAGCGCTGCGGTAGCTCCTGCAATTCCGCATCCGATGATGAGAACGTCGGTCTGGATCATAGGTCCTCGATGAGAGAGCGCATAGGCAGGTTGGCGGCCGCAATCGTCACCGTCGAAGAAGTAGGATGATCATCGAGATGCCGATCGGTCGCTCTGCACAGCTCCTGTCAATGGGCGTGCCTGCTAAATTACCCGATCTCGATCATGCGCTGCACGGCGCGCGCAGCGCGTTGGCGGATGTCTTCGGGCACCTCAATCACGTAGCGATTGTATTTCAGGGCGGCCAGCGTGTCCTCCATGGTGATGGTATTCATGTGTGGACAACGCACCATGCACAGGCGGAGCATCTCCTTATCTGGGTTGGCAGCAGCGATGTTATCGCCCATGGCACACTCGGTGAGCAGCAGGTAGCGCTTGGCCAGGGATTCGCGAACGTAGCGGATCATGGCGTTGGTGCTACCGGAAAAATCGGCGGCGGCGACCACCTCGGGGCTACATTCGGGATGGGCCAACACGGTCACATCGGGAAACTGGGCGCGCACAGCCTGAATGTCTTGTACGGTGAACTTCTCGTGCACCTCGCAGCGCCCATGCCAGCCGATCAGGGAGCCGGCAACGGCTGCGGGGTCGTAGGGAGCCGTCTGGATCTGGTTTCCCTTGAAGGTGATCACCTGATCCTTGGTCGGGAAGAGGATGCGCTTGCCGGTCTCGCGGGCGACGTTCTTGGCTAGGTATTCATCGGGGAGAAAGATCACGGTGTCGCTGCCCAGGGATTCGATCACTGCTTTGGCGTTGGAGGAGGTGCAGCAGATGTCGCTCTCGGCTTTGACATCGGCATAGGTGTTGACGTAGGTCACCACCGGGACGCCTGGGAAGCGGGCGCGCAGGGCGCGCACATCCTGAGCAGTGATAGAGGCCGCTAGGGAGCAGCCGGCCTTTTCTGAGGGCAGGAGCACGGTTTTGGTGGGGTTGAGGATTTTGGCGGTCTCAGCCATGAACCGCACGCCGCAGAAGACGATCACATCTTTGTTGGTCTGGGCGGCCTTGCGGCTCAATTCGAGGGAGTCGCCGGTGAAGTCGGGAATGGAGTAGAACAGGGCCGGCTCCATGTAGTTGTGGCCCAGGATGACCGCGTTTCGCTCTTCTTTCAAAGCGTTGATCTCCACGGCCAGCTCGGCTTTGTAGCGCAGTTCTACATCGGGCACGATGTTCTCTAATTTGGCCCGCAGTGTGTCGTACATCGCTTGAACTTTCGGATCCATAGATTGCCTCTCAAAAGGTTCAGTAAGAAAATGCTTCTGGAAGATCATCCAGAAGGAGATAAGTATTCAAAGCTCAGGTCGAAGACTTTGGCAGAATGGGTAAGGGCGCCCACAGAGATAAAGTCTACGCCGGTTTCAGCCACGGCGCGGACATTTTCGAGGGTGATGTTGCCAGAGGCTTCCAGTTGGGCGCGGCCGTTGACCAAGCGTACTGCTTCGGCCAGCATTTCAACCGACATGTTGTCGAGCAAGATTCTTTCGACGCCTAGCGAGAGCGCCGTTCGGACCTCGTCCAAGGTGCGGGCTTCTACTTCGATGAGCAGGCCGCTTTGGGCGGCGCGCGCCCGCCGCACGGCCTCTTCTAAGCCGCCGGCAAAGTCGATGTGATTGTCTTTGATCAGGATCATGTCGTATAATCCCATGCGGTGATTGCGTCCGCCGCCGAGTTGAACGGCCCATTTGTCCAAGCGGCGCAGGCCGGGGGCGGTTTTGCGGGTGTCGAGGATCACGGCGCAGGTGCCGGCCACGGCTTCTACGAAGCGGCGGGTCAAGGTGGCGATGCCCGACATGCGGCCCAGGAAGTTCAGAGCGGTTCGTTCGGCGGTGAGCAGGCTACGAGCGCGGCCCGAGATCAGGGCCACCGCCTCACCGTAGGACACGCGTGAACCGTCGGCCCGCTGCAGGTGGATGTTTACCTGCGGGTCAATTAGATGATAGGTGGCGCGGACCACCTCCAGGCCGGCAATCACCCCCTCTTGCTTGGCGATAATCTGGCCCTGCATGGTCGCTTCGGGGGGCACGATGCTGTTGGTGGTTACATCTCCAGGGCCGATGTCTTCTTCAAGAGCGTTTCGGATGACAGCCAGAATTTCGGCAGATACGATGGTCATGTTGGATGGGTAAATGAGCCGGATATCATATCGAAGCCTCTCCATTCTATGCTAAAATAGAAAATAATGGTAGGATCATTGATTGACTTCTATCCCTATCCTGCTGCGGTTTGCGGAGGTTTTCTCCTAGGGAGTTTCCGATGATCGAGGTTGTGATTGATAGTGTGCGCGTCAATTTGATGACGCCTCAGCGTCTGATCGTGTTGCGCGAGGTGAACGGCAATCGCTACCTGCCCATCTGGGTAGGACCCTTCGAGGCTGAGGCCATCACGGTGGGGTTGCAAGAAGTTGCGATGATGCGCCCACTCACCCACGATTTGATTGGCCATATCCTGGCTGCCTTCCAGGCGCGCTTGGTGCGGGTGGAGATCGTCTCGCTGCGCGAGGACGTGTTCTATGGCAACATCGTGCTCAACCAGAACGGCAAGGAAATTGAGATCGACTCGCGCCCGTCCGATGCGATCGCTCTGGCGGTGCGCGCTCGGGTGCCGATCTACGTGCATCCGGCGGTGATGTCGGCGGCTAGCATCACGCCCGAGAAGGATATTCGCGAGCGACCCTCGGCCTTAATTTCCGACGAGCGTTCCTCTCCTCCTGCGCCGCAGATGGACGAGGCAAGCGATCGCCTGGACGTATTCAAAGACTTCCTCAGCAAACTCGATCTAGATTTAGACAACCCCGACTCCCCGCCTCCTTCTGACCAACCGAACTGATCGCGTCACCTATGAGCGGACCTCCTCCCCCTGAGGAACGCCTCTCCTCCTCCGCCCCGACTGTGCCACACAACCGAGAGGCCGAAGAGGCCGTTGTTGGGGCGGTGTTGATTAACCCAGAGGTGTACTATGACATTGCGCAGTTCCTCTCTGCAGAGGATTTCTATATCCATCGCCTGCGCTGGGTCTGGGAGGCGTTCACGCGCCTGCACGAGGCGCGCCGACCGATCGACCTCTTGACGGTAACCGACGAGCTGGAACGGGCTGGCCAGCTGGACGAGATCGGTGGGCCGGCCTTTTTAACCGCGTTGATCAACCGCGTACCCACCTCGCTGAACGCCGAGCACTATGCTCGGATTGTCGAGGAGCACTCGGTGCGACGCAAGATGATCGCTGCCGCCAACCGCATCGCCTCGTTGGCCTATCAGACCGAGGCCAGCCTGGACGAGGTGATCGGGGAATCGGAAAAGGCGGTGTTTCAGGTCAGCGAGCGGCGCTTGCGCCATGAGTTGCAGCCGATCCGTCAGGTGCTCTCAGAGTACTACGATCGGATCGATGAGCTCTCGCGGCGGCCTGAGGAATTCCATGGTGTGCCAACCGGTTTTATTGACTTGGATCGTCTGCTGAGCGGCATGCAGCCTTCGGATCTGTTGATCATCGCCGGCCGGCCCGGGCAGGGCAAAACCGGTTTCTTGCTCTCGGTGGTCAAGAACGCAGCACTCACCCATAAAAAGCGCGTGGCGATTTTCTCGCTGGAGATGTCCAACGAGCAGGTGGTCCAGCGCTTGATCGCCCAAGAGACCGGCATTGACTCACAACGTCTGCGTACAGGCAAGCTGGGCCAGGAGGAATGGCCGCTGTTCACCCATGCTATCGAAGTGTTCTCGGAGGCTCGAATCTTTTTGGACGACACGCCGGCCATTACGCCCTTGCAACTGCGCACCAAGTGCCGTCGGTTGCACATGGAGTTTGGGCTCGATCTGATCATCCTGGACTATATTCAATTGATGGGCGGCGATCAGCGCATGGAGAACCGCGTGCAGGAGGTGTCGTATATTTCGCGCAATTTGAAGATTCTGGCGCGTGAGTTGAACGTGCCTGTGCTGGCGGCAGCCCAGTTGAGCCGAGCGGTGGAGCAGCGCACTGATAAACGGCCGATGCTTTCAGATTTGCGCGAAAGCGGCAGCCTGGAACAGGACGCCGATGTGGTGATGTTCATCTATCGCCCCGATCAGTACGAAAAGGATTCGCCGAAGCAGAACATCGCCGAGATCATTGTCGCTAAGCACCGCAATGGACCGGTGGGCAGCGTGGAGTTGATCTTCCGCAGCGCGCTAGCGAAGTTCGAGAATGCAGCAACCAAGTATGTGAGTTTTTAGTTTGGAGTTTTGAGGAGGAGAGCTCTTCTCTCGGGTGACTCGATGGGCAAGGAGGCAGGAACAGGGTTTAGCGGCTTTTCGGTGCACGAGACGTTTACCCGCGTGCCAGATTCGTTCTTCCGCAAGTTGTTGGCTCAGATCGACGATCTGGATGAGTTGCGGGCGACGTTGTATGCCTTTTGGTGGGTGGAGCATGTGGAGGGGCCGGCCCACGGCCTGCGGCGCGAGGCGTTCGGCGCGTTTGCAGCGGGCGTGGAGAAGGCCGTGGCGCGGGGAAGCCTGTTGCGGGTTCAGACCGAGGCGGGGGAGTGGTTTTTCCTCAATTCGCCGCGCGGCCGCGCCGCCGTGGAGGCGATCCGCAGCGGGAAGTTGGATCCCTCCCGTCTCGGTTCCACTCCTCCGGTGGAACGCTCGAATGTGTTCATCTTGTACGAGCAACATATCGGGCCGCTCACACCGCTGATGGCCGACCGCTTGCGCGACGCCGAACAGGAGTATCCGGCCGCCTGGTTTGAAGAGGCCTTCGCCCTGGCCGCGGAGCGCAATGTGCGCAATTGGAGGTACGTGGAAGCGATTTTGAGACGTTGGAAGGAACAAGGCAAAGATGGAGAAGTTCGAAAAGGCGCTGGCAAGGTTGTCCGACGGTACGTCGAAGATGAATTCGCCGAGTATTTCCCCGATGAAGACCACTCTGGGTGATCCGAATTGCCCTCATTGCCACGGCGCAGGCTATGTGCGCTACGAGGTACCCCTGGGGGACCCACGCTTCGGGCGCTTGGAGCCGTGTGTCTGTCGGGCAGCCGAGATCGCCTCGGCCGCGCGCCAACGGCTGTTTGCCCTGAGCCGCTTGGACCGTTTGAGCCATTTGACCTTTGAAAATTTCGATGTGCGGGGTAATCCGCAGGCCAAGTTTATGACGCTTCAGGATATGCAAAGTCTGCAGGCGGCTAAGGAAATTGCCGAGCGGTTTGCCCAAGCTCCTCAGGGATGGTTATTGATCGAGGGGGGCTATGGCTGTGGTAAGACACATTTGGCGGCGGCTATTGCCAATTTTGCCGTGTCTCAAGGGATGCCGACCTTATTCATCACTGTCCCCGATTTGTTGGATATGCTGCGCTTTGCTTATCATGACCCGGAGACCACCTTTGAGGAGCGCTTTGAGGAGGTGCGCAATGCGTTGCTATTGGTGTTGGACGACTTTGGGACGCAGAATGCCACTGCTTGGGCGCAGGAGAAGTTGTTCCAGATCATGAATTATCGGTATATCAATAAGCTGCCTACGGTGGTCACCACCAATTTGATGTTGGATGAGATCGAGAGTCGCATCCGTTCGCGCTTGCAGGATGAGTCGTTTGTGATCCACGTTCACATCACCGCCCCAGATTATCGCCGTCCGACTGAGACGAGTAACCCTGGCATCTCGATGCTCTCGTTGCCTGAAATCAAGGCGATGACGTTTCGCACGTTTGAGACGCGCGAGGATGAGATCGGGCAGGAGGTGGTGACCACGGTCACGGTGGAGCGGGAGGATCGCTTTGGGAACAAGATCAAGAGCAAGGAGATCTCGCGGATCAAGGTGACCGAGGAGGATGTGAAGAGCCTGCAACGGGCGGTGCAGGCAGCGGTGGCCTTTGCCGAAGAGCCGCAGGGTTGGTTGGTGTTGTTGGGCGGGTTGTATTGCGGTAAGACGCATCTGGCGGCGGCCATCGGAAATTATCGGATCGATCTGGGCGGACAGGCGATTTTGGTGGAGGTCTCTGACCTGCTGGATTATTTGCGCCAGACGTTTCGGCCGGCCTCCGACGTTTCGTTTGACCGCCGCTTTCATGAGATTCGCACGACGCCTCTGTTGATCTTAGACGATCTGAAGGAGAGCGGCGCTAGTTCGGTGTGGGCGGAGGATAAGCTATATCAGATTTTGAATTATCGGTATTATGCTAACCTGCCCACGGTGATCACGTCCACCCTGCGGCCAGAGGAGTTCGCCGTGAATTATCCTAGCTTGTGGAATAAGATCTTGGACGCTGCGAAGAGCCAGGTGTGCGTGATCGATATGCCGCCCTATCGGCGAGTGAAGAAGGGGAAGCGAAAGAGGAAGAGCATCGAGTAGTTTGCTCGATGGCATAGGGCCGGTGAGCGTTGGAAGTTGACGGATGAGCTTGGCCGGCGATGAGGTTATTTTTCGCGCCGGCCCTTGAGGACGAAGCGAATGGGGGTGCCGAGGAAGCTGTATTCTTGACGGAAGCAGTTTTCCAAGTAACGGCGGTAGGAGAAGTGAGCCAGTTTGGGGTCGTTGACGTAGAGCAGGAAGGTGGGGGGATCGGTGCGTACTTGGGTGCCGTAGTAGATTTTTAGGGCGCGGCCGGCGCGGGCCGGCGCCGGGTATTCGTCTTGGGCTTTTTGGAGGATCTGGTTGACCTGAGAGGTGGTCAGACGCACTAGACGTTCTTCTTGGACGCGCAAGGCGAGCGGTAAGATTTGATCCACGCGCTGGCCGGTTTTGGCTGAGATGAACAGAATGGGGACGTAGTCCATGAAGTTCAGCTCCTGACGGATCTGGGCAGTGTATTGGCTCATGGTGTGCGCGTCTTTTTGGAGAGCATCCCATTTGTTCACCAGGACAATCACGCTTTTCCAGGCGTCGAGCACGAAGCCGGCGATATGCGCGTCTTGGGCGCTTAGGCCGGCCACGGCGTCGATCACCAATAGGACGACGTCGGCGCGCTCGATGGCTTTGAAAGCGCGCAGGACGGAGTAACGCTCTACGCCCGGCTCAATGCGCCCTCGGCGGCGGATGCCGGCGGTGTCGATCAAGGTGATCGGCACGCCGTTGTATTCGATGTAGGTATCAATGGCATCTCGGGTGGTGCCGGGGATGGGGCTGACGATGACCCGTTCTTCGCCCACTAGGCGGTTGAGCAGCGACGATTTGCCAGCGTTAGGTTTGCCCACAATGGCGATCTTGACCGAGGTGTCCTCTTCTTCTTCAGGCAAGGCAGGAGGGAAGGAAGCTACCAGATCGTCGAGCAGGTCGCCGGTGTTGATGCCGTGCAAAGCCGAGATGGCATAGGGTTCGCCCAGGCCAAGTTCGTAGAATTGGAAGGCAGTTTGGCGTCGTTCCTCGGTTTCGCATTTGTTCACCACCAGGAAGATCGGCGGACGGAAGATGTCTCCTACTTTTTTCTGCATGCGTCGCAGGAGGTTGGCCACTTCGCGATCGGGGTCAGTGACTCCCTCGCTGCCGTCTACCAAGAAGAGGATGACATCGGCCTCTTCGACGGCCATCAGCGCCTGACGGCGGATCTCTTGGATGAATTCGGCGGAGCCGATGGAAAGAGGGGCCTTTCCACCATGGGTAGGATCAATTCCGCCGGTGTCCACGACGAAGAAGGGGCGACCGTTCCATTCTGCTTCGGCCGCCAGCCGATCGCGGGTGGTGCCCGGCGTATCATCCACGATGGCCAGGCGTTCGCCAATCAAGCGGTTGAACAAGGTGCTTTTGCCGACGTTGGGCCGGCCCACTAAGGCGACCACAGGTTTCATGGGGACTCTCTGGTTGGTGTTGGGTCTTAGGGAACAGGTGTGGCGGTCGGGGTCGGTGTGGGAGCGATGGCGATCACGACTTCAACAGCGTTGGGTAGGACAGATTCTGCCACAATATTGGCCACCAGCAGCTCGACTTGGGGTTTGAGTTGGTAGACGCCCGGCCCGAGATCGGCGACATCTACGATCACGCGAATGTCTTGAAGCAGCAAGGTGTCGAGCATCGGCGCCGGCCCGGAGAGGATCACATCTACCTCCAACGGGAGGACTTGGACGACCAGGCCTTCCCCCAAGCCGACCACTTGAATGGGGATCTTGGAGAGAGTCAGGTTGCTTTGGATGGGCGAGATGCCCACATTTACCTGTACGGTCTGTTCTCCCACCACTGAGATGCCAGGCGGCAGGTTGAGCGCCAAGCGGGTCGAGATGTCGTCGCTAGCTCCGCTCAGGTCTAGGGGGTAAGTCTCCACCACGCCGCGCAGAGCGTTGACCAGTTCGGGGTTTGAGGAGTAGACGGTGACGATGGGAGGAAAGACGGAGAGGTCGGTGAGCAGGTAGCCGCTGGCGACCTTGCCTTTTACAACCACTTTGACGGCCACATCACGGTAGCCGCCCTGTTGTTTGACCGGGATTTCCACCAGGACGGTGCTCGGATGGACGCTCAAGCCAGTGACCACTTGATTGTTAGATGTGTACAGTTGTATGTCCAAGGCTTGTTTGATGCTCTCGCGCGTGCCGTTTAGGTTGATCGTCGCTCGCACTCGGGCGACTTGATCGACCAGCGACTGTGCGCCTGAGACCAGCACTGCGGTTGGGGTGAAGAGCGGATCGCCGGCCTGGTAGCCGATGGCCGGCTGGCCGTTCAGGGTGATGGAGATGGGAAAGATGCGGCTGCTCAGCGGTTCCAGAGTGAACGCCAAGTCGGCCGGCGAGGTGATCACCACTCGCGCCGGTTGCTCGGCCACCTGAACCTGAATCTTGACCAGGTGCTCCCCTGGACCCAACCCAGAAAGATCTACGACGGCGCGGATGGGTTTTTCCTGGGCTTCGAGGCGGGTCCACACCGAACGCGGGGCGCGCAGGGTGACTTCTACCTGGCTGGGTAGTTCGCCGATAATCACTAGGGACGGGTCTTGCCCGACGATTTCGAGGGGGATGGGAGAGGGAAATAAGCGTTGTTCATCGGGATCGGTGGAAGTGACAGCAGCAATCCAAACCGCCAGAGAGAGCAGCGATGACCAGAATAGGGTCTGGAGATTTTGGCGCAGCCAAGCCATTTATCGCTTCTCCTTCGATTTGGTTCTAGAGAGGAACAACCGTGACCATAGACCGGTGGAGGAAGGTTGCAACGGCCGGAAGAAGGCGTTGAGAATGTTTTCCAAACGTTCTGCATCCAGGCGGCGAATCATGCGACCGCTATGAGCGACCGAGATCAAACCGGTTTCTTCTGAGATGACCACGGCAACTGCATCGGTCACTTCGGTGATGCCCATGGCAGCGCGATGGCGAAGTCCCATTTGACGCTCTGGAGAGCGGTTCAGGATGCCGCTCGACGAAAGGGGCATCACACAGGCAGCGGCGACGATCCGTCCCTGGGCGATGACTACTGCACCGTCGTGGAGGGGGGTGTTGGGGTAAAAGATCTGCAAGAGGAGTTCGGGCGTAACAGCAGCATCCATGCGCACGCCAGTTTCGATGTAAGCTTCCAGGCTTTCCAGGCGTTGCAGGACGATCAGGGCGCCATGTTGACGGGCCGAGAGGCGAGCGGCGGCGCTCACCACGGCTTGGATCATGCGATCCATCTGGCCCTTGGTGAGTTCGCTGGTAGTGGGCATGAAGACGCCGGCCCGCCCCAAACGCTCGAGGGCGCGGCGAAGCTCGGGGGCAAAGATCACTGGAATGGCCAGCAACAGGGCCGGCAAAGTATTCCGCAACAACCAGGAGAATGCAGGCAGCGAAACCAAGCTGGTCAAAAGGGCCAGCGCTACAAATAGGAAGATCAGCCCTCGCAAGAGCGACATGGCCTGCGTCTCACGCACACTGTGGAGCAGGCCAAAGAATATCGAAGCTACCAGCAGAATGTCCAAGACACTCAGCCAGTTCAGGCGCTCAAAAACGAATAGGAGATTGCTAATAACGTCGGTCACCTTGAGAGAGAAAACGCCCAGGGAAGGAGAGAGGTCATCTGGTCACCCGCTCTCTGCCTTCTCTGGTGAACAGAAGATTCCCACAGCCGGAATAGCGCCTGGATGATGGGATGAGGTTATATCGGCCGCAGCACGCGATCCTGCCGCAGTTGTTTGAAGAACAGGACGGTGCCGGGGGGCATGGATTCTAGAGCGGCCTCCTGCCAGGCTTGCACGCCCAAGGCTTGTGGAGTGCGCTGTTCGTACCCCAGTTGTTTCCAGAGATGGAGGTTGGCGGCCAACTCAGGCGACACGAAGACCAGCGAGGTCTCAGCCTGGAGCTCTTGCGATGCCCGTTCTACTTCGCGTATCAAGGCCCCGATGGCAGTAGCAGGGTCCGCGCTTGGGTCCAAAAACAAGTCGGTGCTGCGGGCAACCAGGTTTTCCACTTGCCAACCAATCAGGCCGATCCAGCGTCCGCCGGCCCGAAGCAGGAGGTACGCTTTGTCGCCGAAGGCAGCCATCACGTCTTCAGCGGTCATCTGCTGCTGCCCTTTGCTGAATGTTACGATCAGATCAGCGATCGTTTGGGCGTCGCGCAGGCGGCCTCTTTGCACGGTTAATTCGCCGACTTCTTCTGCCCGGGCAGGAGTGGCTGTTTCGGGGAGGGGAGCGATTTGCTTCCAGGCCTCGTTGACCTGCCGCCACAGGTCTTCAAATGAGCCGGTGTTGCGTAGCACAACCGAGGCTGCAGCCACCTTGTGGCTCTGCGGCCCTTGGATGCGGATCCGCTCGATGGCCTGTTCGCGACTCATGCCGCGCTTGCGCACCAGGCGCTCGATCTGAATCTCCTCGGGAGCGTAGGTCACCCAGATAGCATCACAAAGATGGCGCAGCTCGCTTTCGAGCAGTTTGATGGCTTCGATGACCACCACTTTCTGAGTGGCTCGCTTAGCAAGAAGCATGACCGCTTGTTCGACGATAGGGTGGATGATTTTCTCCAGCTGCTCGAGAGCCTGTGGGTCGCGAAACACTACGTTGCCTAGACGGGCGCGGTCAATTTCACCATTAGCGCCGAGGAGCCACTTGCCGAACAGGTCAATAACCGCTTGGTAAGCCGGAGCGCCTTTGGCGATGGCGCGGTGGGCGAGGGCATCGGCGTCGATCGTATAGGCGCCGAGATGTTCCAACATGCGTCGCACAACGCTTTTGCCGGTAGCGATGTTGCCGGTGAGGCCGATGATGTATTTGCCAGGCCACTTGCTCACAGATTTGCGCTCCAGAGTCGCTTGAAGGATGCAGGTTATCCTATTTTACTTGAAAATTCGGTGCTCTGGTGATGGTGTTCTGCAGCCTTTGCAGCCCCGAACGGGAGGCGGACGCCCGCTGCGCTTGGTGGTGGGAGACGCTCTGTATGGGGTGGGCACGCAGGGAGTGGCCTGGATAGATGAGCGGGGAGGGAAAGCCGTGATGCGGGTGCAAGAGAGCCTGCAGTGAAACATCGAGATGATATATTTCTGGGCGGTGGTTGGTGGGGGTCGAATGAGTCATACCAAGTACAGAGTGGTATTTTTTAGAACACCCTCCGCCCTGTTGACTTTCTCTTGCGATCGCAGTATGATACATATGCTCCAGGCCGATCGGGCGATCGCGGGTCTGTGTTTACGGGCTCGAGGAAAGTCCGC
>OGCI01000895.1_pt1 | contig 28954 bp, 27 predicted proteins | sample 1570021 | NCBI WGS metagenome assembly OGCI01 (sample SAMN06264664, study PRJEB24512) | hot springs metagenome | isolation source: Hot spring water | place: South Africa: Tshipise | collected 2015-06-21 | reverse complement strand
GCAACACACTCCACATGCATCGTATGCGGGAACATGTCGACCGGCTGGACTTCGATCGTTTTGTATCCACCGTCTTCTAATATGCGCAAATCTCGTGCGAGTGTTGCGGGATTGCATGAGACGTAGACAATGCGCTTCGGTTTCATGGTGATCATCGTTTGTAGCAATGATTCATCACAGCCTTTTCGAGGAGGATCAACGACGATACAGTCAGCGCGCACTCCTTGCTCGTACCATTTCGGGATGATGACTTCCGCCTCTCCGACCGCAAATTCAACGTTTGTCATGCCGTTTAGTTCAGCGTTTCGTTTCGCATCGGCAATCGCTTCGGGAACGATTTCGACCCCGTACACTTTTTTCGCGTTTTTTGCTAAAAAGAGCGAAATCGTTCCGATGCCACAATACGCATCAATGACTGTCTCCTTCCCAGTCAACTCCGCATATTCCAGCGCTTTTTCGTACAGCACTTTCGTTTGCTCAGGGTTTACTTGATAAAAGGAACGGGCAGAAATCGCAAACCGAATGTCGCCGATATAGTCATACATATATTCCGATCCCCAAAGCACGCGCGTATGCTCTCCCATAATGACATTCGTCCGCTTCGGGTTTATGTTTTGCACAATGGACTTCACGTTCGGGACACGTTGTACAATTGCTTCAACGATTTTCTTTTTATGCGGCAACTCCTCGGTGCGTGTAATTAAAACGACCATCACTTCCTTTGTCGTTGCCCCATAGCGCGCCATAATGTGACGAAGCACACCTTTATGCGTCTGTTCATTGTAGGCTGGGATGTTATATTGCTCGCAAATTTGTTTGACGGTTTGCACGACGATATCATTCATTTCTTGTTGGATCAAACAGGCGTCCATGTCGATAATGTCGTGGCTACGTTCTTTATAAAAACCCGCCACAAGCCCACCTTCGCGCTCACCGACAGGTACTTGCGCTTTGTTTCGATACCGCCACGGGTCGTTCATGCCGAGGACAGGGTGAACGGTCGCATGTTCAATTTTCCCGATGCGAGCGAGCACTTCTTTAACATGTTTATGTTTTGCCTTCAGCTGCCCTTCGTAACGAATATGTTGCAGCTGGCATCCACCGCATTGTTTATAAATAGGACACGCTGCATCCATGCGATCTTCACTTTTTTCATACAGTTCGATCAAACGACCGAAACCGTACCCTTTTTTTACTTTTACTACTTTCACTTTCGCTTTTTCGCCGGGTAAACCGTTTGGAACGAAAATTGGAAAACCATCGATTTTCGCCACCCCTGCCCCGTCGTGCGTGAAATCTTCAAATACGACGTCATAATATTCGTTTTTTGCTACTGGTGCTTCCATTTATCTTTCCCCTTCCGCAAAATGCTGTCAAGATTGTAGCATAGTCGAACAAAAAAGAACAGGTTCACTCCCCTGTTCTCATTTGCTCAGCTTTTTCTTTCGGAACAAATACGTTCATATGACGATACAAGTTGACAAATTCGCCCGGAAGCATGCCGCCATACTCTCCATCTAAATTAAGCTGCATGTTTTCTTCTGTATACACTTTGACGCGGTTTGCTTTCGTATAAATGACGTGCGGGTCGTGAATATGCTCACCGCGCAAGGCGAGCGTCGCAATTTTAATAAATTCAGCTAAGTTCGTTTCCTTCAAAATAATTAAATCAAACATGCCGTCGTTTAACGATGAGTTTGGTGCTAATTTTTCAAAGCCGCCGACAGAGTTTGTCAATGAAACGAGAAACAGCATGACAGCCCCTTCAAACATTTTCCCATCGTACTCGATTTTGACATGGACAGGGTGCAAGGAAGGAAGCATTTCAATTCCTTTTAAATAATAGGCGAGTTGACCAATCATCGTTTTCAATTTGCTTGGTACTTCGTACGTTAATTCCGTCAAACGTCCGCCACCGGCAATGTTAATAAAATAATGCGTCTTTCCTTCGTTCGTTACCGCTCCAATATCAATCGGCACCGCTTCCCCGTTGATGATCACATCACACGCTCCTTCAATCGAGCGCGGTACACCGATCGCGCGAGCAAAATCGTTCGTCGTACCAACCGGAATAATACCAAGGTTCGGACGATAAGACGCATCAGCTAATCCATTGACGACCTCATTAATCGTTCCATCGCCACCTGCGGCAATGACAAGGTCAAATTCGCGCTCAACTGCTTTTCTTGCCGCCTCTGTCGCATCCCCTGCCCCTGTTGTCGCATGACATGACGTTTCATATCCTGCTTGTTCTAACCGAATCAGTACATCAGGCAAATGCTTTTTAAATACTTCCCTTCCTGACGTCGGATTATAAATAATACGTGCTCGTTTCATCCTCATCATCCTATTTGATTTATTTTTCCACTATTTAACATCATACCAAATTTTCATGACCGTTGCAATGAACAAAAGAAAGCCGACTCAACTGAGCCAGCTTATATAAACATTTCATACCAAATTTTTATCACAGTCGCTACAATTAATACAAGCAAAATGTATTCGAGCGTTTTCGTATTGATTTTTTGACTCAGTTTTGCCCCAACAGGAGCAGCTAGTAAACTAGCAACAACCATCACGATCGACGGGACAAGGAGCATATGTCCACCCATCACTTTTCCAACTGTCGCCCCAATGGATGAAATGAACGTAATCGCTACAGACGAACCGATCGCGATGCGCGTCGGCACTTTTAAAATGACGAGCATAATCGGTACAATAATGAACGCTCCTGCCGCTCCAACGATGCCAGAAGCCACCCCAACAATAAACGATAATATGACCGCATATAACCGATTGAATGTAAGCTGTTGCGCCGATACATCTTCGCTCCCTTTCGGCTTTGGGAGAAACATTAATATCGCTGCAATCGATGCTAAAATGGCATAAACGAAGTTAATGGTTTCATTCGCTAAAAATGTCGATCCGTACGCACCGATAAAACTGCCGAGCACAATCGCTGTTCCCATATAGGCAACGAGCCGAAACGATACGTATCCACCTTTTTTGAACACGATCAGGGCCGCAAGCGTTGAGAAAAACACTTGCACCGCGCTAATCGCAGCTACTTCTTGTGCCGTAAAAGCGACAAAGCCAAGAAGCGGAGGAATGTATAAAAGCATCGGATATTTAATGACCGAGCCGCCAATGCCAACCATCCCTGATAAAATGGAGCCAATTGCACCAATAAGAAAAAGAACAAGTAAATAGGAAACTGTATATTCCATGATGAGACGCTCCTTTAGACTAAATCAGCAATATGATTTTTTAAGGCGTATTGAATAAGTTCATGTTTTTCTTTAATACCGAGTTTTTGCATAATGTTCGTTTTATGATTTTCTACTGTCTTCGGGCTGATTTTCAACTTGTTCGCAATTTGGTTATTTGTGTATCCTAAAAACGTAAGCCGTACAATTTCTCGCTCACGATTCGTTAGTGGAGACTTCGGCTCTTTTTCAGCAAACATTTTTTCAAGTCGTTCTTTAGGAATATGGGTGCGATAAAAGCGTTTGCCGTGATACACAGCTTGCAACGCCTCATGTAAATCGTTCGTCTGGCTATTTTTTAACAAATAACCGTGAATATGATATTGAATCGCTTTTTGCACATATATTTCCTCGTCATGCATCGTTAAGACGATTACTTTCACATCTTCTAATTCATCCATAATCGTTTTTGCGGTCGTAAATCCGTCAAGCCCTGTCGGCATTGACAAATCAAGCAAAATGACATCAGGATGATGCTTCAATGCAAGCGTGATGGCATCACAACCGTTGCTTGCTTCCCCGACGACTTCCACATCGCCAAACCCTTCAAGAAGCAAACGAATGCCTTTACGAATTAAATCATGATCATCAACAATCAACACTTTCATCCTCTCCGTCCCCCTTTAACGGCACGCGCACAAAAATTGTTGTTCCTTTCATCGGCATAGATGTAATCGTCGTTTGACCACCAAGATGAAAAACGCGCTCTTGAATGTGCTTTAAGCCAAGTCCCTCGCGCTTTTCTTCAACATAAAAACCAACGCCGTTATCTTCAACAAACACTAGTAATTCTCGCTCCGTTTGCTCAATCGAAACACGCACCTTTGTCGCTTTTGCATATTTCATTACATTATGCAACGCTTCTTGAATAATACGATACAAATTAATTTCCATTGTTGGCGATAAACGTGCATGTACGTTCGTTTGCAACGAAAATGACGTAGTTGGCATTTTCGATTGTAGCGAATGAATAAGCGATTGAATGGTCGGGATGAGCCCGAGTGCATCTAGACTTTTTGGGCGAAGTTGTTGCGCATATAGTTTCACATCTTCCATGACACGTCCGAGCTCTTCGCGCACTTCTTTGACATATGCATGAAGCTTCTCATCTTGCACACGTTGAATAATATTATCTAATGCGATGGAAATGCTGTAGAGCGATTGGCCGACACCATCATGCAATTCTTGTGCTAAACGTTTATGTTCCTCTTCTTTTGCTTCCGTTAGTTTTTTTACCATCCATTTTGAACGGCGCGCCTCTTCTTCTTTTTTCTTTGCCGTTTGATCACGCAAAACAAGCAAGTAATATTTGGCATCATCTTGTTCGAGAATGAGCGCTGTGCTCATTTCTACATCGATGAAATGTCCGTGATACGTCGGCATTTCTGATAAAAAATAAGGCACTTCCTCTGTTGAAATTAAATAACAGCGCTCTTCACCTTCTTTCACATCGCGTTGTTGACAAAACGAGCAATACGGCACTTTGTCGCCAAGTTGCCAGCCGGTAAGCCGTTTGGCAGCCGGATTCATTTCTACAATTGTTCTTTCGTGATCCATGACGATAATTCCGTCTTGAATGTATGCAAAAATTTTATCTAAAAACCGCATGTTCTCACCTCTCTTCCATTATAAAGAAAAAAAGAAGAAAGATGAAAAGAAAGGACTGACAACGTCAGCCCTTATGATTGCTTCACAACTGGAAGCTTTTCTCTCGTCCACGCTAAATATCCGCCTTTTAAGTTAAGCACTTGTTTCAAACCTTTTGCTTGTAAAATGCTTGCGCCAATGGCTGAACGCGCACCGGAGCGGCATTGAACAACGTATGTTTTGCCTTCTGGAATTTCATCGAGGCGGTCCGCGAGTGTACCGAGCATGATGTGGTGAGCTCCTTCAATATACCCTTCGTCCCATTCTGCTTGATTGCGTACATCAATAAGGTAATAACGGTCATCTTTTACATATTGTTGTAGTTGATGGACATCAATTTCTTCGTAGCTCTCCACTTCACCATCTAATGCGACGGATGGCTCGATGTATGCGACAACGCGATCTAATCCGATATAAGCAAGCGCTTTACGAACGGCTTGCACCTCCTCTTCGTTCGCGATTAACACGATATGCTGGTCATAACTAATTAACCAACCTGCCCAGTTTGTAAATGACTTGTTAAACGGGATGTTAATTGCTCCTGCGTAATGTGCATTCGCAAATTGTTCGGACGGACGAACGTCTAAAATGAACGCGCCGTTTGCTTTATATTCGTCGAGTTGCTCACGCGTTTGCAACGCTGGCACTTCTTCTTCATTTAAATAGGCAGGACCGATTTTGTTTACTTTTTTCATCATCGCAAAATATTTTGGAGGCTCTGGTTGACCTGTAAGAAGTAGTTTTACAAATTGTTCCTCATCTTCGATTTTTAATGCCCAGTTGTTTAACTTTTCGTATCCAACCGTCGAAACTGGAACAGCCCCAAGCGCTTTTCCGCATGCGCTTCCTGCTCCGTGTGCCGGCCATACTTGCAAGTAATCTGGGAGCGCTTTAAATTTTTTCAGCGATTGGAACATTTGGCGTGCTCCTACATCGGCTGTGCCGACAACACCTGCCGCCTTTTCAAGCAAATCTGGACGACCGATATCACCAACGAAAACGAAATCGCCTGTGAAAATCCCCATTGGCTCTGTTGAACCGCCGCCTTTATCTGTTAGAATGAAAGAAATATGCTCTGGTGTATGTCCTGGGGTGTGGAGCACTTTGAACTCGACGTTTCCAACAGTAAAAATGCTTCCTTCTTTTACAAGTTCGTAATCGACTTCATCTAAATATTGATACTTCCAGTTTGCATCCCCTTCGTCAGATAAATAAAGCTTTGCTCCACAACGTTTCGCTAATTCTTTCGCCCCTGAAACGAAGTCCGCGTGAATATGTGTTTCTGTTGCCGCAACGATTTGTAATCCTTCTTTTTTCGCTGTATCGATATACCAATCGACATTGCGACCCGGATCGACAACGATCGCTTCTCCTGTCCGCTGACATCCGACTAAATAAGACATGTGCGCTAACTGCTCATCGAAAAATGAACGAAATAACATATACATCCCCTCCAATTTATTTATGTTTATTTGCTACATCAAGTAGCGTTTCGATATATTTAAACCCATCTTGAATAAGTGGGTGTTTTAACAAGCGGTACATGCGCAATAGTGACACAGAAGACGAATCGCGTTCGCGTTGAAAGCGTTCGTTTGTTTCTTTTAAAATGTCAAGCCCTTTTTCAATTGGGACAATATCTTTTGTACCTTGTATCACATACGCCATCGACTCGCGATCATTGATGACGTTTGTTACAAATGAAATGAACTCTTCCGCTTTTTGCAACCATTGAACGAGCGTTGGTAACAGCTGAATAAGCGTGGCAAGTGCCTCGATGTGCTCAGCCGTTAAACGAAATGGCGCTACTTTTTCCTCAAATTCTGTAAATAAAGCTTCCAGCGATTGTTTATCATTCATCACATGTTGAACAACCGCTATTTTTTCTTCTACCGACTCCATCGCATCTTTTAGTTGTGGGAGTTTCTCAATAAAGTAGCGGAGCGCTTCTCGTTGTTCATCGTTTTCGAGTAATTGCAACATGTTACCTCCCCCTCTCTACATCAGCCCTTTTAACATGCCGTTCCAGTAGACGATCGGTAATACATTTCGTTTCATGATATACATGCTCATCCGCTCTTTTGACTGATCAAATGGAAACGTTTCTTGCGGATGTTTATCATAATCAAACTCAGCTAACACAAGCTTGTTATAACCCGTTACGAGCGGGCATGATGTATAACCATCATAGCGTGCTTTTAACGGTTTTCCGTTCATGAGCGCTAGTAAATTTTCGGCCACAACAGGAGCTTGCTTTCGAATGGCTGCACCTGTTTTCGATGTCGGTAAGTTTGTGCAATCACCCGCACCGAACACATTTTCATACGTTTTATGTTGCAACGTATACGGATCGACATCGACCCATCCTGCCGTGTCGGCTAACGGGCTCTTTTGAATAAAAGATGGTGGTCCCATCGGCGGTGTAACGTGAATCATATCGAAGCTTAATGTAAACCGCTCACCTGTATCGAGATGTTCAAATGTCGCTTTTTTCGCCTCTCCATCAATTTCAACTAATTCGACACGATATTTCGTTTCGATTTGTTTTCGTTGAATGACTTTCTCAAGCGTATCGGCATATCGCTTCACTGCAAAAATGTTTGGCAACCCTGAAGCGAAAATAATGTTCGTTTGTTCGCGCACACCAGATTGACGGAAATAATCATCAGCTAAATACATAATTTTTTGTGGGGCTCCACCGCATTTTACTTGTGTGCTCGGCTGAGTGAAAATGGCTGTGCCACCGCGGAAATTGCGAATGTTTTCCCACGTGCTCTGCACATAATCGTATGAATAATTGCTGCAAACACCGTTTTTGCCGATCGTTTCTTTCAGCCCTTTAATTTGATCCCAATAAATTTCAACACCAGCTGCTACAACTAAATAGTCGTAACGAACGATTGATCCTTCTTTCGTTTTTAATATATTGTCTTCTGGTGAGAACGTATCGACCGCTTCTTTCAACCATCTCGCCCCGTCTGGAATAAGCGATGCTTGCTCGCGAACGGAGTCTTCTACTTTGGCTGCACCGCCGCCAACGAGCGTCCAAAGCGGTTGATAATAATGTTTATCGGATGGGTCAATGAGAAACACCTGTCCATGTAATTGACGATTTTTTCTTAAAAGACGTGATGCAATTGAAATTCCTGCAGAACCCGCCCCAACAATTGCTACTTTTACATCGTAGACGTTCGCCATCGTTCATCGCTCCTTTTGTATCCGCTTTCAATTTTGTTTTCTTAACTTAATTACATTGTATATGTTGTTAACTTATATACCCATAGGGGATTTCCCTTATCTTTTTCATACATAAAAAAGAGCGGTCGACACCGCTCTACGCTTTATACCATTGATCATTCATTTGTACACCTGCCGCTTTCAGTAACGTATATACAGGGCAGCGTGCTTCCACCTTTTCTTTCAACTGTTGAATGCGCTCTTCGCTTTCGTTCGTTTTGACTGCTACTTCCACAGACACATGTTCAAAATATGGACGTACGGATGAATCCCCCATAAACCCACGTGGATCAAATTGTCCTTTTACTGTGAAAGTCATGTCTTGTAAATCGAAATTCATCTCTCTCGCAACGACATGGGCCGTCACATTTTCACATGCAGCGAGCGCCCCAAGTACCATTTGAAGCGGATTGGCTCCTAAATCTTGACCACCCATTTGTCTTGCCTCGTCAATAACAAACTCATGTTTTCCTGCTTTAACGCGTGTTGTTACTCCTTCGACTGTTGCTTGAACGATAAATGTCATTTTATTCATCATGACCAGCTCCCTTTCTTCGTTGTTTTATAATTGTTTAAACCAATATCGACTTGCGATTTTTCCATAGTAAGCAATAGACTGCTGTTGAACAATAAAAGCGAGCGTCACGATAAGTGCAGCCTCAGCACCGAAAGATGTGGCAGCTAAGCCGATCGCAATCGATAAGTTGCGTAAAACTGTGCCGTTTACGAGCGCAATGCCATCTTCACGGTTGAAAAATTGCTTAGCTACCAATGTGCTAATGACGTAATTAATCAAATAGAAAAGCAACAATACCCCCAATGCGATGACAATAAGCTGCAAGTTCGCTACAATCATTTTCGCTCGCATGCTAATGCTCACAAACACAACATATAACATACCCCAAATACTTAATGGAGCGAAATTTGGCTTCACATACTTTTGAAATTGCTCTGGCGTATATTTTTTCATCAACCATTTAAATGTCATGTGTCCAAGAACCATCGGCACAAATACAACAAGCAAAATCGTACGGAACGTTTCGATGACGTTAATATCGACGTATTTTCCGACCATCGCCAACAAATACCAAGGTGTCAATAAAGAGCCGAGCACGAGGCCGAATACGGTCAGCTTTACCGCCGCTGTCATATTTCCCTTTTGAATAGCTGTCCACGAAATCGTCATCCCACTTGTCGGCAACAGCGCTGACAATGCAAGCCCTGCGAACATGATCGGATGATTGTGCAACATCATCTTCCCAATGAGAAAAGCGACGAGTGGAATGATAGCAAAATTAATTACGAGAGACGCAAACAATATTTTCTTTTCTTTTAAATGAGTTAATTCCTTCCATTTAAAACCAACCATCGTTGCATAAATCATCACGATTGTCGAAAATAAAATGGTCGGCTTTAAAAAGCTCGTATCGACAAACGTTCCAACGATAAATCCGAGCAACAATGTCGCCGGGACGCTAACGAGTAAATATTTTTGAGGAAGAAAGTATAATTTTTTCATCGTATCCCCCTTTCTTATATACCCATATAGGTATTTCTAGATATACTATAAGGGGTATATAAAAACTTTGCAACCTTTTTCACAAATTCGTCATATTGTTATCGTTTTCACATATAGTTTTTCCTCCCCTCTGTTTTTTATGACGTTTTCACCCGTTTTTCATCGACATTTGATATGATGAAAGAAAAAAGGTGATGAAGATGAAAGTGTTGCTCGCAGAAGATGATGTATATTTAGGGGAACTCATCGTCCATTTATTGAAGAAAAAAGGGATCGAACAAATCGATTGGGTGCAAGAAGGTGAAGATGCCTACGATTATGCCCTTGCTTCGTTTTATGATGTCATCATTTTGGATTGGATGTTGCCAAATGGCGATGGCGTGAGCGTATGTAAACGATTAAGGAAAAACGGTTACCATGGGGCGATTTTAATGTTAACCGCGAAAGATGCCGTCCAAGATCGTGTTGAAGGATTAGAAGCGGGAGCGGACGATTACTTAGTGAAGCCGTTTGAAATTGATGAGCTAACGGCTCGACTTAAAGCGTTATCGCGGCGCACGTTTGCACCGATTCAAGAAGAAATAATTCGCTGGGGAGCGTTTGAAGTAAATCGGACAAGTCACACATTGACGAAAGGCGGAGAGCAAATTATATTAACGCCTCGTGAATTTCAACTGCTTGATTTATTACTGCAAAATAAAGGGCGCGTGTTAACGCGTGACATGATTCTTGATCGTATTTGGGGCTATGATGCCGATGTATCGATGAAAACAATTGATGCGACCGTTAAATTGTTGCGTAAAAAAATAGGTGATGAACAACAACAACTCATTAAAACCGTGCGCGGGGTGGGGTATACCATTGAAAAATAGCATTCGATCTTTTTTCAGCCATTTTGACATGTTTCGTCGCACACAATGGCAATTAACTGCAACGTATAGCGGTATGTTTATCGCTTTTTTAGCGATTTTTATTGCTGTCGTGTCTTTCCTTATTCATACGGTTATTACAAATGATCAAGAACGACGTATTCGTACGCTTGCTGAACAAGAAGGCCAAACGATTCAAAATATGTTGACAGAACAGTCATTGATCGGCTGGCCTACCGATCAAAACGTCATCTTTTTAAGCGAAGATCAACTGTTTTTTTACGTCATTGATACACGTGGACGATTAATGATGGGGGATGAAGTAAATAAAGGATTGCGTCCACTCCTTCTTTCAACCCTTCAACCGTGGACGCCAGAAAAAAACGAATTAAAATATGTAGAGATTCACGTCCCCCATCACCGCCATGAATTAAAACGCTTCCGTGCAGACACATTGAAAATATTAACTGTCGCTCGCCCGGTCATTGTTGAGCGGCAGCTCGTCGGTGTTTTATATGTCGGTATGGATGTGACAAGCATGTTTCGTTTACTGAAATGGTCTACATTCATTTTATTAGGGCTCGGGGTGCTATTTATTGCAGTAGCCGTCGCTTTTAGTTATTTTATGTCCAAACGAGCGCTCATCCCTATTCAAGATGCTTACAATCGGCAACGTCAATTTGTGGCAGATGCTTCCCATGAGTTGCGCACGCCGCTTAGCGTCATTTTTTCTTCTGTTGAAGCGTTAAAAATGGATACGTCATTAACATCTGACGAATTTAGCCGAAAAACGATCGAACGTCTAGGGGATGAAACGAAACGAATGACAAAGCTCATCAACGACCTTCTTACCTTGGCGCGAACAGACGACGCAAAGCTACAAGTCGAAAAAAAACCGTTTGATTTGCGGGCATGTGCGGAACGTACGCTACAATCGTTACAAGAACTCGCAAGCAAAAAACGGATTGCTCTTAATTTTCATGCTCATGAACAAATTGAATTTTTGGGGGACGCCGATAAATGCACGCAACTATTATACATTTTGGTTGATAATGCAATCAAATACACACCGGATGGAGGGACAGTTTCCCTTTCGCTATCCCAACATATAACGAAACAACGGAAGGTTGTCACAATTTCTGTAAGTGACACAGGTATTGGCATTGCCCCTGAACACCTTCCTCGCATTTTTGATCGTTTTTATCGTGCAGATAAAGCACGAACGCGTCAAATTGGTGGGCACGGACTTGGACTTTCCATCGCAAAATGGATTGTCGAAGCACACGATGGGAACATTCAAGTACAGAGCGAAGTGGGAAAAGGAACGACATTCACGATCACTTTTCCTAATGAACGTGCATAAATGTTGCACGTTTTTTTTCTTTTTCACCTAATTTTCTCTTTTGGCTTGTACAATACAAACTGTAAATTACAAAGGAGGTGGAACAATTGAGAAAGCGGACAATTTTCTTTCTACTAGGTGGGGTGATCGTTGTCGCTATATTAGCGCACATCGCCACCTATTTGATGCACATCGGTTGGAGCGGACGCATGCCAGGGGCACATATGATGGAAATGGGGAAACACCATCGAGCATTCGGCCATCATGGTCCGCGAATGATGCAACCGCACGGCATGCCGATGTTTGGGTGGGCATCTTTACTCATTCAACTCGCTCTCATCATCATCGGATGGGTGATTTGGAAAGCAACGAAAGGCGCTGGTAAATGGATTGGTGGTGCGCTAATGGCGATTGGGCTCATCGCGCTTTTACCAAAAGCGTTGCTCGCCGTCTTAGCGATCATTGCAGCGTACGTTTTACTAAGAGACAAAACGAAGCCGACACCTGAATTTGAACCATTTGTCTCACCTATTCAAAACGCCAGCTTTTTAGATGAATGGGAAAAAACAATACAAAAGGAGGAAAAGTAATATGGGCATTTTAAAACGCGTCAAACATGTCTTCCTTGCAGACTTGCATGATATGATCGACAAGTGCGAAGATCCGATTCGCATGACAAAGCAATACATTCGTGAACTAGAAGAGCAAATTGAAAAAGCGCAACAAGCACTCGCGCAACAATTTATGTTGGAGCAAAAGTACGAACGTCTTATCGCGGATGCGAATGAAATGATCGAAAAGCGGGCTCGCCAAGCAAAGTTAGCTGTTGAAAAAAATGAAGAGCCAATCGCAAAAATGGCTCTTCAAGAAAAAATCGCCTATGAAAAAAAATTAGAGCTATATACGCAACAATACAACACATTGAAAGAAAAAACAACCGTTTTAACGGAAAAAGTGAAACAACTATACGAAACATATGAGCAACTGAAAGTGAAACAAATGCAGTTAATGACGCGTTTTTATGTTGCTGAGACAATGAAGCAAATCGATGAATCGATCGCGTCTTTCCGTTATGATCATGTCGTCAAAGGCTTTGCGCGCATGGAGGAAAAAGTGATGTTTCTTGAAGCGGAAGCAAAAGCTCGCTCGGTCATGCAAATGATTCCCCCTCAATCGTTTGATGCGGAAGTCGAGCAACAACTGAAACAATTAAAAAAGGAATAATATAAAAGGTGTCCGCGTTTGGACACCTTTTGCCCATTTATGTCGTCCATTCATCATGAATGATTCCAACAAGCTTCCATTGACCGTTTTCTTGTTCAAAAACAAGGCGCAAACTTCGCCAATCCATCCCGTTATATTGCGGGTCAAAACCTGTAAAGTGAAACTCAATGAATGAACTGTTCGAATATACTTGTTGAATATTGTTAATCATATTCCCCGTTCCAACGACGACGTTATTTCCAATCATATGTGGATTCGCAAAGTCTACATCATAGACGAAACGATCAAAATAATCTTGAAAAGTGAGCTGAATCGGGTCACCTGAACCGTCATATACACCCCACTGATACACTTGCGTCGAGGATAAAAGAGAAGAAAGTTGGGAAACGGAAAACTGCAAATCGTTTTGAACGTCGACATGTCCATATGGACTAAAACGCACACCATTTGAGTGAACATAAGAAGCGAGCGCATTCATATCTTTATTTTTTAACGCGGCGACAACGTCTAATGCAACGGACAAAAGAGAAGGATTCGCTTGTTTTTGATCGTGTTTCAATTGCTCATTTTCTTGTTGGAGCTGCTTATTTTTTTCTTGCAGTTGCTCAATTGTCGTCTGTTGTGTTTCAACCGTTTGTTTCCACTGCTTAAACTCATCGGTCTGATTGGCGCATCCTGCAAACAAAACGACCATCGCACAAATTACCCATCGTTTCACAAAACATCACACCCCTTTTTCTTTAGTATAACACCTGCACAAAAAAATAGATGCCTGCATTTCGGCATCTAGCTCACTTTTTCTTGTTCCCTTTCTTTCAAAAACGCAATGAAACAGTCGACCATTTGGGCATCCCATTGTGTTCCTCGACCGTCTAATAAAATGGATATTGCTTTTTCTACGCTCATCCCTTTTCGATATGGGCGGTCAGATGTCATCGCATCAAACGCATCAGCCACCGCAATAATGCGACCAAATAACGGAATGTTTTCCCCCTCTAATCCATCTGGATATCCTTTACCGTCTAACCGTTCATGATGGGAACGAATACCCGGAAGCAAATCCTCTACTTCTTCAATTGGCTGCACTTGTCGAATGATGTTTTCGCCGAGCACCGGGTGTTTTTTAATCCATGCGAATTCTTCATCCGTTAATTTCCCGTCTTTTAATAAAATGTGATCAGGAATACCAATTTTACCTATGTCATGCAAAATAGCAGAACGATATAAACGGCCGAGCTGTTCAACTGTCATTCCTAATCGCTTTCCAATTTCTACAGCATAGACGGCAACGCGCTGTGAATGACCTGCCGTGTACTCATCGCGCGCATCAAGCGCTGTCGTCATAACCGAAATGAAACTATTCAATAATTGCTTATTTTTCTCGTTCCGTTCCACAATCGCATCAATCATATGATTAAACCCGTTCGTTAGTTGCGAAAATTCATCAGTATATACGTTATCGCACATGAGTTCATACTCTTTTCTTTGTACGCGGCTCATGTATTGAAGCAAATCTTCAATGCTTCGCTCCACATCTTCTGATAAAACACGCGCTGCAAATAAAGAAAACATAATCGAAATAACTAATACGACAACCGTCCACGTCCAATAACCCGAAAACGTATTTTTTCCTTCCGCAAACAGCTTTACTTCTGTCGCTAATACAAACAATAATACAGGGAAAACACCGATGAACAATACACTTATCCCAATTTTTATCCTCATTGGAACATATACGACATTTGTCGCTCGAATGGCCTCATCGAACCCGTTCTCCCTTCCGATTTGCATCATCTCATGAATGAGCGGGCGCATCGTGCGCAACGTTAAAAAAAACTCAATCATAGCATGGAGCATTGCAATCAACAACGCGCCGAATAGAGCATAAACAACGTACATATATGGAATGCGAAGCACGTCGATCCAAATAAGTGAAACGGTCAGTGCAACAGCTGGAACGGAAAGTCCTAAAAAGTGCGGAAGAGCGATCCGTCTTACTGTCAGCAATGGAAAACGCTTTGCTTGGACAAGCGCCCAATAAAACTGTTCTTCCCCTACCTTCGTCTCATAAAACATGCGGCGAATAGGAGCAATATCTTTTTGAAAGGCGCGATATTCAATAAACAGCATGATACAAAACGAAAAAAATTGAATGAGCAATAACATAAGCAAATCTACTTGCCGAATGTTTAGAGCCATCACCATTAACGTGCTACCAACACCGATTACAGCCAAAATCGAACCAATGGTGTAATTAACAAACAACTTCTTCAACGTTTCTTCATACGTACGCACACCCGTCCCTCCTCCCTGTTCTTTTTCTATTATAGCAAGAATGATAGAAAATACGAGACGATCCTTTCTTAACATACCATTTATAAAAATTCTAAAAAATCAAACATAATATTTACAAATTATACAAAACAATTAAACTACATTAACATTTCCCCCCTATAATTACTTTTGTTGATACATAAACGTAGGAGGGAAAAACATGTCCGTTAAGAAAGTGCTCGCACATACGCTGATCGCATCAGCTGTTCTCGCTTCACCACTTATTCCAGCGACAAAATGGAGCGTCGAAGCAAAAGCCGTCCAAAAACAAGCTGTTCAAAAAACAAATTGGAATGTAAACGGAAACGTGATGTCTATTTCTGCCACGACGGTTTCGGGTGGGAACTGGATTGTATCCGCTCCTGAGCTTTCTAAACTGCTAGGAACTACATATTCTTACGACAAAAAAACGAAAACGTATAAGATGACGAAGAAAGGGACAGTTGTTCAAGTTAAGGTAGACGACAAAGTTGCTGTAATAAACGGAAAAAAGGTAACAATGAACGTCGCACCTAAATTGATAAACAACGTCTTATACGTCCCAGCTGTAGCCGTTGTTCAGGCGTTCGGCGGGCAGTTGCAAACAAATGCCAGCCCTATCCTTCTTTCTACAAACGGAAGCGTGAAAGCAACCAAAACAGCTGTTTCAATCGACGGACAAACAACCCAGTTACATGCCATCACAGTCGGTCAAAAAACGCTTTATTCTCTGTCCGATCTCGCGAAAGCGGTTGGCGTAGCAATGAATGTCGATGGAAAAACAAAAACGATCACATTAAGCGGAAAAGGAAAGAAAGCTACTTTTCTCCTTCATCAGCCAGGGTCTTCTGTCGTCAAAGTAAACGGAAACTTTTATGCTGACTTACATGGCACAGTGACGAAGTTAGGCGGAGAAATCGAAAAAGGCACTACTTTATTTATTGCAACGAACGGCTTTTTAAAAGGTTTAAACTTTAACCCACAATGGTTAAGCAATGAATACGTCATCGTTACAAATGAAAACGATGAGCCTGTATCAAAAGTTGTTCACATCCCTTCTCGCAAAGTGATAGCAACTATTGCAAGCGGAGATCTCTCTTTATCTCCTGATAAGAAAAAAGGCGCATATGTCGATGATAACGGTCAATTATTTATTGTTGATTTAGCTACAAAAAAAGCAACTGCACTCGGTACGGATGACGATGTAAAAGTCGAGTTAACATGGGCGCCAGACGGATCATCCATTTACTTTTTCAAAGGAAGTAACAGCGACGTCATCGCAGCAATGAACGTGCAAACTGGCGAAATGACAAAAATTGTTGATGATAAAGTAAAATACAAATCTGATCTTCGTCTATCAGCGGATGGTACAAAGCTGATGTATACAGCTGCAAAGGAAGCGAAAGCAAACTATACGGATGAATCGAAAACAGAAATCGACACAATCGATACAACGGGCACGGAACCGCAGCTATATGTCGTTGATTTGACATCACAGCAAAAAACACCAACAGCTGTGACGGCAGATACAAATAACAAAACATTTTCCTTTTTCGCTAGCGATACGATCGTCTATTTGAGCGCAAACCCAGACGATGAAAGCGCGCTCCCTGCATTAAAAGCGATTGTTGGTGGACAAGAGCAAAACATGGCAACAACGATGAATATTACTTACGTCGCCACAAAAGGAAATATCGTGTTTGCGTTAGTAGAAGAGAAAAACGGATCGTATTCGATCTACCGTGCTACAGCGCCACAAGCACAGTGGACACGCATATTCAACACAAAAACAGTAATTACAGCGATTGCTCCTTCTCCATTCAGCAACGAAATAGCACTCACCATTCCAACAGATGAAGGAGAAAAGGTCGCTGTCTTAATAAATAACAAACTCATCGACATAACAAAATAAAAAGAGGTGGAAAAAGTGAAATCATTGTTTAAAAAATTATCTTTTATCGCATTATCGTCCGCTTTATTACTCGGTTCTTCTCTCGGCGTAACAGAAAAAGCAGAAGCAGCACAAGTAAAGGGGAAAGTTGTCGTAGCTGGCTCGTCCGCATTGCTTCCGTTAACGCAACAAGCAGCGAAAGAATTTAAAAAAGCGAATCCGAAAGTATCAATCTCTGTTTCAGGTACAGCATCTATCGTTGGTCCGCAATCCGTCTCTAAAGGATCGGCAACAATCGGGGCTTGTGACTGGGACGCGACAAAGCCAGTACCTGGATTTAACGCATTTAACGGCTTGAAAGCTTATCCGATCGCGGTCATTCCTTTTGCAACGATCGTTCATAAAAGCAACCCAGTGAAAAACTTAACGACAAAACAACTGCAAGATATTTTCGCTGGTAAAATTACAAACTGGAAAGAAGTTGGCGGAAAAGATGAGCCGATTATCGTCATCAACCGCGTACACGGATCTGGAACACGCGTTAACTATCAAATGAAAGCTTTAAAAGGTTCAGCATTTATGACAAAAGGGGAAAACTACAAAGAAGTTCAGTCAAACGGTAACATGATTCAAGCGGTTGCTACAACTCCGAATGCGATCGGTTACACAGACCTTGCTTACATTAAAGGAGATATTAAAGCGGTAGCGTACAACGGTATCGAGCCAACGGTTCAAAACGTAACGAGCGGAAAATACCCTGTTTGGGGATACGGATACTTATTAACAAAAGGGGAAGCTACCGGAGCGAACAAAGCATTTATCCAATATATTCAAAGTAAAAAGTTCCAACAAGGCTCGTTAAAAAAATTAAAATTTATTCCAATTACAGCGATGAAAAAATGATGATTTAGCCTCCTTTTATGAGGGGGCTTCTTTTATATAGATCCGAAGGAGGCAACTGACATGGCACTGCCTGCATCAGAAGTTCGTGCGCAACACGAACAACAAAAGCAAAAACACTGGTCGATGAAATATATGAAAAATAGGCTCTTTCGCTACGTTTGTTTATTTAGCGCATTATTTCTCGGCATCGCTCTGTTTTCAATCGTCATTTTCATTAGTCAAACCGGGTTTCTCGTATTTAAAGACGTATCGTGGAAAGAGTTCTTTTTCTCTGCTACATGGGAACCGTATGAAGAAAAATATGGGGCTGCCGTATTTATTGCCGGCACGCTATATTTAACTTTTTTAACACTGCTCATTTCTACTCCTATTGCGTTAGCTGTTGCTATTTTTATTGCGGAAATCGCACCAAATTGGCTAAAAAATGTGATGCGTCCTATGCTCGACTTGCTCGTTGGTATTCCATCTATCGTGTACGGTTACTTAGGTTTAACTATTTTATTGCCTTTCATTCGCGAAAAAACCGGGGCGCTCGTAGGAGACGGATTTTTAGCTGCTGCCCTTGTGTTAACGTTAATGATTTTGCCAACGATTACTCGTATTTCTGACGATGCCATTTGTGCCGTTCCGAACTATTTACGTGAAGCTGGTTATGCCCTCGGGAGCACAAAGTTACAAGTCATTTCTCGCATCGTCCTTCCTGCCGCTCGCTCAGGCATTTTAACAGCGATCATCTTAGGCATGACGCGAGCAATCGGAGAAACGATGGCTGTCGTTATGGTCATTGGCAATACGGCGCAATTCGGTTGGGACTTAATCACTCCAACATCTGTTTTAACAAGTAATATCGTCATGCAAATTATTAACGTACAATTCCATTCTACATGGAACTACGCCCTTTACATGATGGCATTTTTGTTATTGTTTATTTCGCTCGTTTTGATCGTTATTATTCGCAAACTTCGTCCAAAAGGAGAGTAACAAATGAAAGATTCGCTGTTTCATCACCATCGTAAAACGATCACAAGCGCTATGTATACGAATCGCTTGTTTCATATTTTTGTTACCATCGTTACCGCAACGACGTTTCTGTTCATTATCGCACTACTATATGCAATTTTAGGAAAAGGTTTACCAAAACTATCGATGGACTTCTTGTTTAAATTACCTGATGAATTAGAAGCTGGCGGCGGAATCGGTCCATTTTTATTCAACTCTTTTTACGTCCTTATTTTATCTTTACTCTTATCTTTACCTATTGGCATCGGGGCTGGTATTTTTCTAGCAGAATATGCACCGAACAATCGTTTTACGGAATTCGTGCGCACATGTATTGAAGGGTTAGCGTCCGTTCCTTCCATCGTTTTCGGTTTGTTCGGATACGTCCTGTTTGTTGAATATGTCGGGATCGGCTTAACGATTATCGGTGCTGCGATCACACTTGCGTTATTAAACTTACCTGTACTCGCCCGCGTTACCGAAGAAGCTATTCAAGCGGTACCGAAAGACATTCGCGAAGCATCGCTCGCCCTCGGAGCGACGAAATCACAGACGGTGTTGAAAGTTGTACTGCCCGCTGCATTAAACGGTATTTTGACCGGCATTAGCCTCGTCGCGTGTCGCGCGTTTGGGGAATCTGCTATCATTATTTTAGCAGGCGGAACATCAACATCCGGATTTATGTGGGATTTTAACTTATTATCGCAAGGTGGAACGCTTCCTGTTCATTTATGGTATGTACAATCGGAAGCGCTCGTCCCAGACGCAAAAGAAATTGCGGAGAAATCAGCAGCCATTCTCGTTCTTATCGTTCTTATCATCAGCTTTACAGTTCGTCTGCCAATATGGATACAAACGCTCGTAACAAAATTAAAAACAACCCCTCGCCAAAGTTAAGCGAGGGGTCTTATTTTAGTGCGCCGCATGACCAGATGTTAACACCCAAATGGAGCCTGCGACAATGACGATCGCCACAAACGCTGCATATGCCATGTTAATGACGTTCGTTTTTCCGTCTTCACCTTCCGTTACGTGCATAAACATAAATAGTTGAAGTCCCGCCTGAATAACCGCGAGTGAGCCAATGATCCACATCACAATTGTATAAGATACGTTCATTTTCAACGCAACAAATACGGCGACAAACGTTAAAACTAGCGAAAACAAAAATCCAACAACATGACTAACGGGATATTTACTTTTATGTTCCATTTACGCCACCATCCCTTTTAAATAGACGAACGTAAAAATAAAGATCCAAACGACATCAAGGAAATGCCAATATAAGCTAATAATAAACATTTTTCTCGCCGTAACTGGCGTCAACCCCCGTTGGAGCAATTGAATGATAAGCATAATCGCCCAAATAATCCCGAATGTAACGTGCGCCCCATGCGTGCCAAGCAAAACGAAGAAGCTTGATAAAAACGCGCTCGTTTGCATCGTTGCTCCTTCATGCACGTAATGAATAAACTCACGAATTTCCATAAATAAAAATCCTGCCCCTAATAAAAGGGTAATGACAAACCAAGTAAGCATCTTTTTCATATCGCGTTGGCGCATGAAAAAGACAGCTAAGCCACATGTAAAACTACTTGTCAACAACAACAACGTTTCGATCAGCACATCGTTTAGTTTAAAAATATCGCTCGGCGTCGGGCCACCGGCATAGCGGTGACCTAACACACCATATACAGCAAACAACGTCGCAAATAATACAATTTCTGCGCCAAGGAAAATCCAAAATCCTAAAATGTTGAGACGGTTTTGTTCCGTCTGATATTCGAGCGGAAGCGAATGATTGACGTTAGCCGACATGGTTTTCCGTCCCCCCTTCTACATTTCTCCACGTGCGCTCTGTTTGTTTAATTTCATCGACGCTTACATAATACCCGTCGTCATAGTCAAAGGAACGAACAATAAGCCCAACAACAATGCCAATCGCTGCTACAGCGGCGGCAATGTGCGCCTCAAAAACGAGGAAGAAACCTACCACTCCGAATACGACGGCCATATAAAATGGGAGTCCTGAGTTGCTCGGCATATGAATTTTCTTTATGTCGCTTTCTTTTAGTGCGAGCGTTTCACCGCGCTTTTTCATATGCCAAAACGCGTCTAACTGTTTCACCTCTGGGACGACCGCAAAGTTATAAAACTGCACTGGTGATGCTGTCATCCACTCGAGCGTACGCGCATCCCACGGATCATGGGAAACATTTCGTTTCGCATAACGGAAGCTCCAATAAATGTTATAACAAAATACCGCAAAACCGATCGCTAAAATGATTGAACCGATCGCAGAAACGAGGAACAGCGGCGCAAAGCCTGACTCGGCTGAGTACGTATAAGCACGACGGACGGCTCCTTTTAAACCAAGGAAAAACATTGGCATAAACGTTACGTTAAATCCGATCGTGAACAACCAAAAATGATATTTTCCAAGCTTTTCATTTAACATAAAACCGAACATTTTCGGCCACCAATAATACAACCCTGCAAATACAGCAAACACGACGCCTGGAATTAACACGTAATGGAAGTGAGCCACTAAAAATAACGTATTATGATATTGATAGTCGGCCGCCGCCATCGCCAGCATGACCCCTGTCACTCCACCGATGACGAAATTTGGTACGAAAGCAAGCGCCCATAACATCGCCGTTGTAAATTGAATGCGGCCTTTTCGCATCGTAAACAACCAGTTGAAAATTTTCACCCCCGTTGGAACTGCAATTAACATCGTTGTAATAGAGAAAAACGAGTTTACCGCAGGGCCAGCATCCATCGTGTAAAAATGGTGTACCCATACGATCATACTTAAAAACGCAATACCAACGATGGAAATAACCATCGACGTATATCCATATAACGTTTTACGTGAAAACGTCGCAATGACTTCTGAGAAAATTCCAAACGCAGGCAAAATGACGATATACACTTCAGGATGTCCCCAAAGCCAGAACAAGTTTGCCCAAAGCATGTCGCTACCGCCGGAAGAAAGTGTAAAGAAATGCGTGCCGTATAAACGGTCAAACGTCATTAATGCTAAAGCGACTGTGAAAATTGGAAAAGCCGCTACGATAATGATCGACGTAATCAATGTCGTCCACGTAAACATCGGCATTTTCATTAATGTCATGCCCGGCGCACGCATTTTTAAAATTGTAACAATAAAGTTAATCCCCGTCATTAACGTACCAAGACCTGCAATTTGTAAGGCGATAGCATAGTAGTTATTTCCGATTCCCGGACTAAATTCCTTCCCTGCAAGCGGGAAATATGATGTCCATCCTGCATCCGGCGAACCGCCGACAACGAACGAAATGTTGAACAGCATCGCGCCGCTGAAAAACAACCAAAAGCTAAGCGCGTTTAACTGCGGAAAGGCAACATCGCGCGCCCCAATTTGCAGCGGGATGACAACGTTCATTAAACCGATCAAAAACGGCATCGCCATAAATAAAATCATAATGACGCCATGGGTTGTAAAAATTTCATTGTAATGTTGGGCATCCAAAAAGCCCATTTCTGGGCGCGCCGTTTGCGCCTTCATTAACAATCCATCTATACCACCGCGGAAAAACATGAGTACACCTGATACAATGTACATAATCCCAATTTTTTTATGATCTACTGTCGTTAGCCATTCACGCCATAGCCAACCCCATTTTTTAAAGTACGTCAAGCCAACAACAATCGCCACAACTGTCAATACAATTGCAATTTGTGAACCGACAAGAAGCGGGTCTCCCCCAACGAATATTTCATTCCACTTAATGCCCACGATGTTCACCTCCGCTATTACGCTCTAAAGCTTGTTGTTCATCTTCGTTACAAATAGTCGATGAACTTCTATGTTGATCATCTTCATAAAAAATTTTCCCTTGATATCCATGCCCACGATACAACTCTGGGTGTGTGTATGTCTTGGAGTGTGGATCGGCATGATCGACCCATTGTAAGTGTGTATCAACAAACGTTAATCGTCCTAAATGTGTCGGCCGTAACAACTCTTCATATTTTTCTTTTGTTAATGTCGGTGCCGTTTGTTTCACTTCTTGCACCCATTTCTCAAACTCTTTTGGCGTTTGTGCTAACACTTCAAATTGCATATGCGCATACCCTCGTCCGTTAAAGTTTGTATTTCTTCCTTCGTACGAACCAGGACGTTCCGCAACAACGTACAATTCCGTCTCCATTTTGTTCATCGTATATTTTTGTCCCGCTAACGCAGGCACCCAAAATGACTGCATAGTCGATGCGGAAGTCATTTTAAATAGCACAAGGCGACCTGCTGGAATATTGACGTAGTTTACTGTTTCGATATTTTGCTCAGGGTAGCTAAAAATCCATTTCCAATCCGCTGATGTTACGTGAATAACGAGCGGCTCTTGATCTTCATACCCTTTCGGTGGCTTTTCTAAATCATATAACGTTCTCACAGTCGGAATCGTCAACGCAATAACGATAAGAATCGGAATAACTGTCCATACAATTTCAAGCACCACATTCCCATGCTCCTCAGGAGGCTCCTCCCCTTGACGCTCAGGTCGATCTCGATATTTCCACACGATATAAGCAAACAAGGCAAATACAACGACAACAACGAGAAGCATCCACCAAATCGACCAATGAATGAGCTCCATAATGCTGCGGGCAGCTGGCCCTTGTGGCTGAAAAACAACCATCTCACAGCCCCCAAGAAGCGGAAGCAGTCCCGCAATTAAGAAGACAAATAAACGCTTCACCTTTCTTCACCTCAACAAAATTGTGATTCATTGAACAAGGAAGTCAATACAAAACGAGCGACATTTATTAACTTTGTCGTATTAACACTGTTGAAATGATTTTAACATGTATTGTCAAAATAATTGTGACGAAAAAAGTAAGGAAGAAACTGCATCAAAGGGAAAACAAAAAGCAAATGTATTGACAAAAATAAAAAAACTTTTCTCAACCCGAAAAAACGAGCGAGAAAAGCATTATTTTTTATATAATACATGGAAACGGAAAGAAAAATAGGTTGTTCGTTTAATACTTTGTCACATTTTCGTTAAATTTTTTTCGAAATTTGTTCAAAAATGATCTTTCAACTCCGTGAACTACCCATTCCTCATACCTTTCAAACCAAAGTGTTTAAGTCGGGATAACATTTCCCTTCTAAGAATACATACATTTTCTCCTACAATGCGTTATTCCTTCAAAACTTATTTTCTTCTTACAAGATCAATCACAATACTTAGAAGCAAATCCGATGATAAGTTAAGTACCATGTAGTAGTAATAAAGTACATAAAATTACAATACTTAATACCAATAATATGCTACGTTTTTATAATCACATCAAAGATCAAAAGAAGGGCTAGAACAGAACTCCTTCACACGTCGCTACATCCCACATCCTTAATCTTTCGAGTTCTTGACTTATTTGCTGACTGTCCGATTCGAGCACCTCTTTAACGTTGGAACCAAACCATTCAAGCGATGCGTCGATATCTTTCGGAAACGTGATCAACTCAGACAAGATGCGCCCATAGTTAATGACTCCTTCAAAAAGAGGAACCATTCCTTTTCTTGTACCTGTTGGCGCATATACGTTAGCTGGTTCAAAAACGGGCAATCGGTCTTTTGACGCCACATTTTTCAGATGAAAATGAGCGATAACTGGGCGAAGCTTCCAAATGGCTTCGATCGGATCAGCCCCCGATTCCCATACATGTAGAACGTCGAAGTTAATTTTGAGTGCGGGATGGTTTACTTCCTCGATTAGTCGAATCGTTGACGGAACGTTGTCTGCTAATGTGTGCGGATGTGTTTCAACGAGCAACTCGATCCCGCGCTCGTGAACATATTGAGCAAGCATGCGGATGCTCGCTGCGATTTCTCGGCGCTCCTGTTCGTCCGTATGCATGCTTCCTTTTTGTCCTGCGAAAATGCGAAGCTTTTTTGTGTTAAATCGTTGGCAAAGCTTCGTTAAGACCTGAATCGTTTCTTCAAGTTCGCAACGAGCCGCTTGTAACGGAATATAGCTACTAATCATGCTGATCCTTAGCCCAAAAGATTGAAAAAAATCAAAATCAAAAGAAGGATCGGCCGCTAAGTATTCTGCATGAATCCCCCAAAGTTCTATCCCTTTAAAGCGGTTCTCTTTTCCCCACTTTGCTAAATCGAAAATCGAACATAAATGGTGACGAAAAGATATTGTGCAAAACGATACATTCATGAACCGAATCCCCCTTCAGCGAAGCACGAAACTCGATCGCGCCATGCTTGAAAATATTCAAAAAGGCCTCGCTTAATTTTGAACTCTCTCTCGTCTTGTTCGTCCAACTTTCGGAAAATAAAACTCAATAAACTTAAGTCTTTCGTCATAGCCAGTTTCATCGCCCTATATTGAATCGTTGTGTATCCTTTTACAAGCAACTCGATTTCATCGCACCACGCTTCAAATTCTTCTGTGCTTCTGGCAAGTTGCTCGGAAAAGTACGCAAAAGCGTGTTCATAGGCATATTTTCTTATTGCTAATACCGGTAACTGTTTTAAGCCAACTGTCAATTCAGATAGACGCTCTTTTTCATTCCCTATCGCATAAGCTTCGACAATTTTTCTGACCGCAGCTGTCATCGGATTTTCATGAAGTTTCAAGCATGTATTGAAATATGCTTGAATCGTTTCGTTTGACGGGGGAATAATGCCTTTTGCATCAAAATAATATCCCCCTCCGACAGACAGCTCTCTCACAGCAGCCAAAATACGTTCTTTAGGCAATATTCCTTCCCAACGAAAATCTGGGTCATACATCCACCATTCCTTTTCATCATCGGTCGTTTCTATCATGACATAATGCGGAAACGGACGCTGATGAAACTTATTTTCCCTTTCTGGCAGTAACGATAAATCTAGCATCACCATAACATAGCGGTGCGGTGGCTTATGTTCGAGAAGCCGCAACAATGTTTCCACATTCTTCTCTTTCGAACTACTCTCATCGTACCATTTGTGAATTTTAATTCCGTATAACATTTCGTACCATTGCGTAAAAAAAGCATGATCAATATTATTAGAATGATAAGTTAATACATAGCTTTCCAGTATGTCAAAATCGGCATCCCATACCCCAAAATAATAAGGGCGATGGTCGACTCCTTCCGTTTTTTTTATCACTTCACAGACACAACTTACAAAACAATGTACTTTAATCATGCGCTTCCTCCATTGCCTTCTCGTTTTGCAGCCGTTCTAAAAAACTAGCAAGACTAGCTACTGTATGAAAATCGTTTGGTTTTAAGATATCATCTGGAATTTCGATTCCTAAATCCAACTCCAAATGGAGAATCAATTGCAGCACCATGACGGAATCTAAACAAAGATCCTCATTTAATCGGGCTGCTTCGCCGAAAGATGATAAAGTGGCGATGTTCATTCTGTCCTTTAGTATGCAATAAATGGCGCGAACTATTTCATCTTTTCTCATACGTGCACCTCGCTTAACATCTTTCGATTCACTTTGCCGTTTGCGAGCTTTGGAATATCGATTACTTCCTTCAATTCGACCGGAATTTGATAGGGGGCCAATCTCGCTTGGCACCATTTTCTTAATTCCATCTCGCTAATGGGGCTATAGGATGTAAAGAGGGCGCACACACGCTCCCCCGCATATAAATCTATCTTTTTATAAACGATCGCTTCCTTTACCCTCGGCTCTTCCATCAGGGCATCTTCGACCTCTTGCGGATAAACATTCAATCCGGCGACGTTAATGACATCATCGAGTCTAGAAACGAAATGCAGCGTGCCATCCTCCGCAAAATATCCGAGATCGTTTGTATGAATGGTTTTACTCTCTGTTTCTACTATAATCTCGCTCGGTCTACCGATTTCTCCGGCACGTACCCGAACATGGGATAAAGGAGTCCCCATTTGCTGTGGATGTGTCACATTCGCCTCGATCGCTACACATCCGGCTTCGGAACAACCATACTGTTGGAAAACTTGGTTGCTCACCGCTCTCAAAGATGCAAGCCAGCTCGATGGCATGAGCGCTCCAGATGTCATGACCATGTGAAACCTTTCTCTTTTCGGAAGGAGAGAGACAAGAGAATAAAGCAAAGACGGTGAAGCATATAATAAATGATTAGGGTACTCCCTTAACTTCCGCAAAATATATTTCGGATTCATGCTTGTAATTATGACTGGCTCGACCTCTCTTTTCAACGATGCCACCACACCGCTTATCAACCCGTAAGAATGGGTGACGGGGCAAGCAATAATCGGGGTCGTTTCACGACCGACGGGTAAGCGCTTGATATATTCCTCCACTTCTTTTTCCACTTCAAGCCAAATGCGCTCAATGCATTTCGGCGCGCCCGTGCTTCCAGAAGTGAACTGGACAAGCCTTCCCTCCTCTTCCGGCTGCGTTCGGTTTAAATGGACAATGGATGAAACGGATTGATTAATCAAGAAATGGCTAGACGCCATTTTCGCCACACGAATAGCAGCTTCTCTTGGCGATGACGCATGAATGGGGACAACGGAACCGCCTTTGCCTTTCATATAAAAGAATAAAGCAAGCCATTCCAAAACGTTTGTTGTGCATACGGCAATTCGCACCCGTCTGCCGTTGTGTAAAGCATCTATGTTTTCAAAAGACGTGTAATAGGATTTTAAATCTTCTTCTGTATAATAATGATCGTTTATGTAAAACATGTAATTGGACTCCTTTTGGATTATTGCGATTTTATGGAAAGCGCATTAGTAACGATGTGACGATGATCGCCTTTTTGGATTTTATTTCGCAAAAGCGATTCCACGAAAATGTTCGGCTGAGATGACTGGAGCATAGCATGCCGTTCTTTTAAATGGGTAAAACGATCAACATGCTTTTCTATAATTTCGCGAACAAGCGTCCAAAATTTATGTTCGCAAAACAAACCGTGCTTCTCCAATGCGTAAGACACTTCGCTTAAATGGAACACAAACAATGTGTCCATCACAAGTTCTCTTAACGCCTCAACCGACGACATCCAATAATACTGATCGTCGCGCCCATTTTGAAACCGCGGATGAATCTCTCGAAAATTCGGAACTAAATCCGGCCTCACCACGTAATCATGGACATATTCCACACTTTCATGAAAATCACGAAGGGCGATGCGCGTCGGCCATCCGTCTTCATGAAATAAAATCATGTTTTGGGCATGCGCTTCGACGCCGATTCCATGAGCGATCAATAAATGCCATACAGGAAGCACCGCAACCTCTAAAAACCGTTCAATCCATCTTTCCGTTCCGTATTCTTTCAACCATCTATCCACAAATAAGCTGCCGTCCTGTTCGGTGATCATAAGTGCTGTAAATGGTACGGCTTTCTCGTTGCTTTCTAAATAAAGGTGCACACTTTCCCGCCAAATCGCCCCGATTTGGCCGTGGAGTTTGGGATGATCGTTTCGTTCAAACGCAACACCTGCATATTCTCTTAAAAGGACGAGGCGGCACTCCGTTTGTAAAAAAGTGTCAGAAACAACGACTGACTGAAGCCAATCGGAAAGAAGCGGCGCCGCGCAAACGGTATGAGGCGCCAGCGTTCGAAGCGAAGAAGTATTGACCATGTTCATCGGCAGCTTCATGTAAGCTTTTTTTAAGTTACTGTAGATGAGCAATTTTCATAACAATAATTACCATAAAAAAGAGACAAACAGGGTATCCCTTATGCCACATGGAGCTGTTTTTTGACAACATCAATGGG
>OGCI01000893.1_pt1 | contig 28973 bp, 25 predicted proteins | sample 1570021 | NCBI WGS metagenome assembly OGCI01 (sample SAMN06264664, study PRJEB24512) | hot springs metagenome | isolation source: Hot spring water | place: South Africa: Tshipise | collected 2015-06-21 | reverse complement strand
CTTATCTGCACGTACAAGTGCCAACCTCCAACATCTGCTCGTGCTCTAAGGCAACGGAACGACCCCAGCGGGCTAGAGCGGCTCTACCGAAGTTACTTCCGTACTCGGTGATTGTACCCGCAACAGGGCTGCTATGTAACGTTAATCACACAGACACCCCTCGTTACGTCCATACCCTGGGGCATTTACGTTAGCAAAGCCCGATCCCAGCAGGCTTTATCGCCAGTGCCATACCTTTGGGCACGCGATAGGTAACGCCCAGGCCGGGCAAGCCCTACAGCTCCCCCCGGGCCATGCTGCGGCGCAGCACCTCTGCCCGCTGGCGAATTGCCGCCTGCTCTTTTGGGGTGCGCTTATCCCAGCTTTTGTACAGCACCCCCAGGCGGGGGTTGGCCTCGAGCAGGGGGCGGTGCTGGGCCATAAAGTCCCAGTACAGGCTGTTGAAGGGACAGGCCCGCTGGCCCAGGGTCTCCTCTACCCGAAAGCTGCAGCGCTGGCAGTGGTTACCCATACGGGCGATGTACTTCCCGCTGGCCGCATAGGGCTTGGAGGAAAGCACCGGCGTGGCAAACACCCCCATCCCCAAGACGTTGGGAGCCATCACCCAGTCGGCGGAGTCCACGAAGGCCGCGATGAACCAGGCGTTGAGCGCCTGCGGATTAACCCCATACAGCAGAGCAAAGTTGGCCAGCACCATCAGCCGCTCGATGTGGTGGGCGTAGCCGCGCTGCCGCACCCGCTCGATGACCGTAGACAGGCAGCGCATCCGGGTGGGGGCCCCCCAGAAAAGCGGGGGCAGAGGCCTATGCGCATCGAGCTGGTTGGCTTGCCCCAGCCCCGGCATCTCGCGGCGGTAGACGTGGTAGATGTACTCCCGCCAGCCGATGATCTGCCGCACAAAGCCCTCGATGCTGGCCAGCGGGATGCCCCCTTTTTCGTACTCCAAAAGCGCCCGCTCCACCACTTCTTGGGGGTGCAGCAACCCCAGGTTGATAACCGGCGAGAGCAAGGAGTGGTGCAGGCTCCAGCTCTGCTCCAGCAGGGCATCCTGGTAGGGGCCAAACTGGGCCAGCCGGTGCTGCACAAAATCCTCCAGGGCTTGCAGGGCCTCCTGGCGCGTGACCGGCCAGTCGAAGCCCTCCAGCGCCCCGAAGTGGCGGGTGAATTTCTCCTGCACCGTCTGGATAGCCTGTCGGGTGAGCGCATCCGGGCTGAAGCGCAAAGGGGGCGGGGGCCGGTAGTCCGGTGGGGGGGTTTTGCGGTTCTCAGCATCGTAGTTCCAGGCCCCTCCCAGCGGCTGCCCCCCCTGCATCAGGTAGCCGCTGCGCTGGCGCATAAAGCGGTAGAAGTACTCCAGGCGGTAGGTTTTGCGGCTGCCCGCCCAGCGGTCGAATTCCTCCGGCTGCAACAGCCACAGCGGATTGGGCACCAGCCGGTACACGCCCCCCAGCCCCTCCACCAGCGCCTGCGCGCGCTCGGCAAACCCGTGGTCGGCGGGCTGCATCTGGGCCAGGGTCTCGCCCGGGTGGGCGCGGAAAAAGGCAGCCAGGGCTTCCGCCAGGGTCTCGGCCTGTAGATAGGTGACCTCGAGGCCGCCCTCGCGCAATTCCTGAGCAAAGTGGCGCATGGCGCTGAAGAACAGCACCAGCTTCTGGGGGTGCATGGGTGGAGTGCGCCCCAGTTCGTAGGCTTCGACCAGCAAGACCCGTTTTGCAGCAAGCCGCCGCACCGCTGCGTGGTTAAGCTGGTCGCCCAGCACCCAGAGCGTCACGGGCTAGCGCACCCCCTGCAGGTACTGGGCGATGGGGCCCACCGCATCCCCCCTGCGGCTGGTGAGGATGTCCAGGTGGGTCAGGCCGGGCAGGATGCGAAGATCCAGGCTGGAGTTGGGGAATACCTCTCCTACGCTGCGAAAATTGCTCACCTGCGGCAGCAAACCCCGCCCCGCCCCCAGGGCCAGCACCGGATACGGCACCGAGCGCGGCTGGAGCTCGGGCATGGCGGTGTCATAGGCCGCGATATCGAGCAAAAGACGGTAGGGAAAGAACCACTCCGAGAAGCCCGTAACCGGGTTGGCATAGGCGCTTATGAACTCCAGCGGATCGGTGGCCTCGCCGGTATCGCGCCACTCCACCCGCCCACCGCGCGGGCCCCGGATGGTATAAACCAGGCTGCCCACCGCCAGGCTCAGCAGGTTGATGCCCTCGCGCCCGGTGGCCTGCCCCACCGAGACGGCAAAGATAGGCGAGAGGGCGTAACGCTCGTCCACACGGTACAGGGCCGCGGCCAGCCGGCTGGCCCGGAAGGGCGCCCAGCCGGCAGGGGCGTCGGCCTGGGGGTTCTGTGCGGTCATGAAAGCCTGGGCCTCGGCCTGGGCAAAGCCCCGCGGGTTTAGCCCGAAGGCGTTGATGTAGGGGGGCGCTTTACCTTCCAGCAGCTCGTTGAGCCCGGCCAGCCGGCCAAACCCCCCTTCGGTGCCGCCCAGATACTGCTCGCGCGTGAGGGGAATCAGGCGGGGCGCGCCGTCGAGCAAAATCAGGCCGTGGATGGTATCGCCCCGGTACAAGGCGTAGAGCGAGACCAGGCTGGCCCCCAGCGAGTGCCCGGCCAGCACCACCGGGCCGCTTGAACGGGCCTGGCTTACCACCCGCTCGAGATCCTCCAGGTGTACCCGCAGCCCCCAGTCCTTGAGGAAGGGAAACTCGGGCAGTGGGTGGTTCTGGTAGTAGGCCCAGGGGTCGGGCGTGGTGAAGCCCCGGCGGTCCTCGAGGCCGTTGGCCCGCCGATCCCAGGCCCAGACCGCCCAGCCCGGCGCGGCCAGCACCAGCCGCCGGGCCAGAATATCAAAGTTGGTGGCGCCTCCAAGGAAACCCGGAACAAAGATCACGGTGCCGCGCGGGGTGCCCTGGGCCGGATAGACCAGCACGTAGCTTTTGTCCAGGGTAGCCCCAGCGGAAGTGGTCGCCCCCACAATAGCCCGGTATTCGGGCTGGCCCTCCCAGCGGGCTGGCTGGGCCAGGCCCAGTCCCAGCAGCCCCATCATTAGCAGAATCCATGCACGCATGGCTCTTATCCTGTCGCCACCATGGCTTTTTGACATAGCCGGAGCACACAAAAAGGTGGGCCGAAGCCCACCCGGCCGGATGCTAAGAAAGCTATGGACTGCCGAAGCTGTCCTCCACCACGACGACCTCGAGGGTTTCTCCAGCCAGCAAGCCCACCGCAAACACACTGTAGACCTTGCCCCCCTCAAAGCCCACCCCCTCGAGCGGTAGCGCAACGGTGCGGGCGCCGGTGGGGCGCACCTCGAGGTTGTACACCCCCGCCGGAACCGTGCCATAGCCCGAAAGCTGGTTGAAAGCCAGGTTGCGGAAGAGCACCGGCCCGCCTTTGAGGGCCACGTCCACCGCGGGCGCATCCGGCGAAGCATGGATCACGCGCACCTTGGCCACCCCCTCGGCGGGGGCGATGCGGTCTTCGACCAGGCGGGCCTGGAGGGTGGAGGCCGTGCCCAGGGCCATCACCGTGTAGTACTTGCCTGCCTGCACCCGGATGGCCACATCGGCCACCTTGGCGGGGTTCTGCCCGGTGGTCTGCACGGTCAGGGTCAGGCTGCCCGCAGGCACCTCGGCGTAGTAGGTGACGTCTTTGAAGGCCTGGGCTTCAAACACCTTGTTTCCGCCCGATAGGATGTCCACCGCCGGTGCATCCGGTACCAGGTGGGCGAAGCGCACATAGGCTGTACCCTCCTGGGCCAGCGCAAAACCAAGTACCAGCACCAAGCCTGCAATCCACCTTTTCCAAAGCATAGCCTGCTCCTTTCTTCCTGCTGGACTTTCTTCCAGGGCATGGTATCCCGCGACAGATGGTTCGGAAACCGATCTGGATTACAAACCAACAACCTCAGGACAAAAACAAAGCCCCTGCCAGGCGACAGGGGCTAAAAATTCGGCTCTGCTATTTGGGTAGCAAAACCGTATCAATCACGTGAATAATGCCGTTGCTGGCCTGGATATCCACCACAGTAACGGTCGAGTTACCGTTCAGGATCACCTTGCCATCCTTGACCTCGATGGTCACGCTCTGGCCCTGCACGGTTTTGGCCTCCTTGAGCGTGACCACCTGGCTCGAGGGCACCCGCCCCGCTACCACGTGGTAGGTGAGCACTTTGGTAAGGGCGGCTTTGTCGGCCAAAAGCTTGTCCAGGTCGGCCTTGGGGATCTTGGCAAAGGCTTCGTTGGTGGGCGCAAACACCGTGAAAGGGCCTGGGCCCGAGAGGGTTTCCACCAGGCCCGCCGCCTGCACCGCGGCCAGCAGGGTGCTGAAGTTGGGGTTGGTGGCCACTATCTGGGCAATGGTCTGGTTCTGGGCGGTGCTCTGGGCGTTGGTCAGGGTGAGGCCCAGCGCGGCCAGGGCTAGGCTACCGACTACCAGCAGGGTTCTTAGCTTCATACGTGCCCTCCTGTACTGAAGTTGAGCGGCAGACCCAGGAAGCAACCGCCGAACGAACCTACCCTCAACCTCGAGGTTTAGGGTATCTGTTCAGCATCAGTACAATATTTGTCCAAGATACGTTTAGATTTGTAGGGCGTGCAACAGGTCAAAGAAAAATAAGAATAAGCCTTGGATGGCGATAGCAAGGCCAAAACCTTTGAGTATCGGCTTTGGACGCATCCACAAACCCAGACCCACCGCCACGTACAGCACATCCAGAGCGGCATTAATCCAGAGCAAACGGCGAAGGTTGGCCAGGTCGGGCTCGGCCCCCAGCCAGCCCACATAGGCGATGATATCGAGCAACTGTGATGCGAGGCGGAACTTTTTACAGTGCAGTAGTTGACAAAATTGTGTTACCAATCCCCTGTAATGTGATTCCAGCCCCGTTCATGAAAGCATTTCCAGGGATAATCTGAATACGAGATGAGTGCGCTCAGCGAAGCCCAGGTACTGGAAACCCTTAAAACCGTCCACGACCCCGAGCTACACAAGGATCTGGTATCGCTGGGGATGGTTGAGCAAATTGCCGTGCAAGGCACCAAGGCCGCGATCAAGATCAACCTCACCACACCAGCCTGCCCGCTCAAAGAAAAAATCGAGGGGGATATACGCCTGGCCCTTAGCAAGATCGGTGCGACCGAGGTCGAGGTGCACTTTGGCGCCCAGGTACGTGGGCCGCAAAACCTGCCCCTACCCGGCATCAAGCACATCATAGCGATTGGCTCGGGCAAAGGGGGCGTGGGCAAAAGCACGGTCGCGGCCAACCTGGCCGTGGCACTGGCCCAGGAAGGGGCTCGAGTAGGCCTACTGGATGCCGATATCTACGGCCCCAGCCAGGCCCAGATGTTTGGCACCCAGGGCGAAAAGCTGCGCGTGGACGAGCAAAAGCGGATGGTGCCCTTGGAGCGCTACGGCGTTAAGCTCATCAGCATCGCCAACATCGTGCCGCCGGGCCAGGCCATGGTCTGGCGCGGCCCCATTTTGCACGGCACCCTCAAGCAGTTCCTGCAGGAGGTGGCCTGGGGCGAGCTCGACTATCTGATGGTGGATCTGCCCCCTGGCACGGGGGATGTGCAGCTTTCGCTTGCGCAGCTCACCCGGCTTTCGGGGGGTGTGATTGTCACTACCCCGCAGGATGTGGCTCGCATTGATGCCGAGCGGGCCCTGGACATGTTCAAGCGGGTGCAGGTTAGCATCCTGGGCGTTATCGAGAACATGTCGTTTTTCGAACAAAACGGGCAGAAAACCTACATCTTCGGACAGGGTGGGGGCCGCAAGATGGCCGAACAGCACAACACCGCCTTCCTGGGGGAAATTCCCATTGCGCTCTCGGTGCGCGAGGGGGGCGACAGCGGTGTACCGGTGCTGATTGGGGCACCCGATTCGCCCGAGGCGTTGGCTTTCCGTCAGGCGGCGCGGAATCTGGCGGGTCAGCTGTCGGTGCAGTCCTACATGCTGCTGCCGATGGCATAGGAGCGTTATGGCTTTGGGGATGGGCGAAACCAAGCTGCGGATTCTGGAAACCCTGCGCTCGAGGGCCTGTTGCGCGGGTTCGCTGGCTGAGTCGCTGGGCATCTCGAAGGTAGCCGTACACCGCCACCTCGAGGATCTCGAGCGCGAAGGGCTGGTGCGGGCCCGCCTGGAAAAAAACGAGGGCCGGGGCCGTCCCAAGCAGGTTTACCAGGCCGTAGACGAGCAGGCCCCTTACGCCCAGATGTGCGCCGATGTGCTGACCCATCTCAAAGAGCTCTTCGGGGAAGGGCTGGTGCTGGAGGTGCTGACCCGGCGCAACAACAAGCTGCTCGAGGAACTGGCCCCGCATATGGAAGGCCTGAGCCTCGAGCAAAAGATTTACCGCCTGGCCGAGTTTCTAACCCAGCAAGGCTATCAGGCCAGCTTTTACCAGGAAAACGGGGCCTGGTACCTGGAGCAGGCCCGCTGCCCCAAACTGGCGCTTTCCCTCGAGCACGGCGAGCTTTGCCAGAGCGAGCTCGAGCTATACCAGCAGCTCCTGGGGGTGCCGGTGATCCGCGAAGAGCGCATCTCAGCGGGGGGCCAGTGCTGCCGCTACCGCATCGAGGCCCAGGGTTAGACCGCCCAATCGAGCAAAGCTTTTTGGCAGGCCAATATAACCAGATGCCCATCGGTTGAAAAGCCTCGCAAGGGTTTTTGGGTTTCCTATAAAAAATGTTCAGATTCGGTTATTGATGGGAAATCGCTGGTTTTTCCCAAAAAATGCCCTGTGGCTGGCGCCTCTGCAAACATCGCTGCGCGGCTTCTGCAACGGTTCAGATAACCGAAGGGGCGTCATGGGTTTTGCTATCGTTGGATTAGCAGGGGATGGGTTGCATGGCAGCTGCAAGAATGAGGGGCGTTCAGTATGCCTGATTTGAATTTTCACATTAAGGCGAGCCCGGGCCTGGAACCGCTCGACCTATCCCAGGGCATTATGGTGCTACAGACCGACCTCGAGGGGCGTTTTGTCTATGCCAATCGGGCCTACCTGCAGTATATGGGGCTGCAAGCCCTGCCGATTGGGGCCAGCGCGCTGGAGCATACCGACCCCAGGGACGTACCGACGGTTATAGAGGTGGTGCATCGGGCCCTGGAGAACCCCCACCAGACCTTCTGGGTAGAGTTCAGCAAGCCAACCCGCAAACCCTGGAACCGCAGCCGCTGGGAGTTTATGGCGCTGCTGGATCAGCACGGAAAGCCGGTGGGCATACAGTGCATCGGTTTTGATATCAGCGATGCCTACCGCCGGGCCCGTTTCCAGGGGGCCTCGCTCGAGCTGCTGGCCTCGGGGCTCAAGGAGACGCTTTCCCCCGAAGAGGTGCTGCAACGGGCCCTGGAGGCTGCTTTCAAGGTTGTGCCGGTCGCCCAGGCCGGCAGCGCCACCCTGCTCCAGCCCGACGGATGCTTCCGCTTTGTGGCGGCCAAAGGCTACGACCTGGAAGCCCTGCAAAAGGTCTATCTGCACCCGCGGGAACCCCTTTCGCTGAGCCAGCACATCCAGGCCCGGGTGTTTACCCAGATCGACATCGCCCGCTTCAACCAACAGCTCGACCCCGAGCGGCGGGCCATCATAGAAGGCCCTGGGCGCGTCGGTAGCATCCAGGCCATGCTGGCAACCCCGGTGGTGGTTAAAGGGATGGCGCGCGCCTACCTGTACCTCGACCACTTTGAACGCCCCGACGCTTTCGACGAACTCGACCTGCGCCACCTGGAGGGGCTGGCCCACCACGTGGCCTGGCTGCTGTACGGGAACGAGCTGCGCAACGAAGTCCAGTACAGCCGCCAGCATGACCCCCAGACCGGTCTGCTCAATCTGTATGGTCTCAGAACCACGCTGGCCCTTTTATCGCCCGCCCCTCGAGCCCTGCTGGCGCTGCACTGCCGCTCCCTGGAACGCGTCCGGCGGCTCGAGGGCGAGGCCACCTGGCTGGCCGTGATTCACAGCCTCGCCGAGGCGATGCAGGCCGAGCTGCGGTCAACCGATCACCTGGCCTTCGAGCGGGGCATCTTCTGGCTGGTGCTGGAGGGGGTTGATAACCCCACCACCACCCAGGCCGTGCTAACGCGGCTACAGGTGCGCGTGCGCGAACAACTGGCGGCCCGCTGGCCCCAGCTCGACTTCAGCCCACGGGTGGGGGTGGCTTTTGCCCAGCCGGGCAGCACCCCGCTCGAACTTCCTCAAGCCGCCGAAATCGCCCTGGAGCAAGCCCAGCCCGGGCAGGTACGCTTTTACGATCCCGCGCTGGTAAAGAGCACCCTCGAAGAAGACTGGCTGCACCAGGCCCTGGGGCAGGCCCTGCGGCCGCTTAAGTCGGGGGGAACGCCCCTGGGCTTTTTTCTGCACTATCAGCCCATCCGCACCCTGGAGGATCGGCGCCTGCAGCACCTCGAGGCCCTGCTGCGCTGGCAGCACCCCAAGCGGGGCCCGATCTCACCGGCCCTGTTTTTACCCATCGCCGAGGAGGAGGGCTGGATGGTGGAGCTGGGGGGGTGGGTTTTAACCGAAGCCATCGCGCGCGCGGCCCAGTGGGGCATACCGATTGCGGTCAATCTGTCGGGCAGCCAGCTCGAGCCGAGTCTGCCCGAACGCATCGCCGGTCTGCTACAGCGCCACGGCCTGGCTCCCCAGCACCTGATCCTCGAGGTCACCGAGCAGGTAGCGCTGAACGAAACCAACCTTGCGGTGCTGCGCCAACTGGCCCGGCAGGGGCACCCCCTCTACCTCGACGATTTCGGCAGCGGGTTTTCCTCTCTGGAGCGCATCACCAGCCTACCCCTGGCGGCCATCAAGCTGGGCCAGGGATTCGTCAAAAACCTCGGCCCCAACCCCCGCGCCGATACCTCCGAGGCCCGCCTGATGCGCGCCGTGCAGGCCATAGGCCATGGCCTCAGGCTCAAGGTGATTGTGGAAGGCATCGAGACCGAGGCCCAGTACCGCTTCCTTCTGGCCGAAGGTTTTTCCCTGGGGCAGGGCTATCTGCTGGGCCGGCCTGCAGCAATCGAGTCCAGCGAGCAGCTACAGGCCATGCGCAGAGGGGACGCATGAACCGGGCCTTCAGTTGGTCAGCGGTTAATCTGGTCTACGGGGCAATTGCCGCCTCTGCCCTGATTTTTACGTTTTTTTCGGATTTCCTGGGTGCGCAGCCCTCGTACAAGCTCCCCTTCCTCATGATTTTTACAGCGACCACGGCCAGCATCTATGGCCTCAAATGGGGGTTCGCGGCCGGCATACTATCGGCCGTGCTGCTGGCCCGCCTCGCCGGGCTTCAGGCGTGGGATGGTTTGCTGCTGTTGCTATCGGTGCTCATCGCCAACGGCATCGGGGGGAGCCTGCGCAGGGCCCACCGCCACGCCAGAATGCTGGCCCGGAGCCATCAGCTTCTTGCAGAGGCCCTGGAGGTTTTGCCAGCCCTGGAACACCGGCAGGCTCTCCTGGCCAGCCTTCCCGAGCACCTTACCAAGTTTGTGTCGGGCGGCCACGCCAGCGTATGGCTGCCCCAAAAACACACCCTGCGCCTGCTCGCCAGCGTCCCGACGCTCGGCGCACAGGAGATCTCGGCCGAGGGGGTGGTGGGCCGGGCCTTCCGCGAAGGCCGGCCCCAGTACGTGCCCGACGTACGCCAGGAACCCAGTTTCATCGCAGCCCCTGGCATCAACACCCTGGCCGAGCTGGCCCTCCCGCTGTTCGAACGGGGCGAGGTGGTGGCGGTGTTCAACCTGGAAACCGAGCGGCCTTTCTGGCCGGAGGAGGTCGATGGGCTGATCCGTTTTGCCGAGACGGTGAGCCTGCACCTCGACCGCCTGGCCGACCTCGAGGCCCGTCGCCTGCTCTCCGACCTCTCGGTGGAGCTGCACAAGGTGACCTCCCTCGAGGAGGCCTCGGAGATGGCCCTTTCCCTCCTGCTGCAGGGCCTGTCGCTCAGGGCGGGGGTGGTCTGGGAGGTGCGGGGGGCGCGGATGCAGGCGCTGGCCCATGCAGGTGTAGACGAGCCCACCCTGCTGGAGGTTTTGCGGGAGGGCCTGCCCTACGGTCAGGGCCGGGCCTGGGACGTGTACGCCTCGGGTAAACCGTTCTTCACCCAGCGCTACGCGGAAGAACCGGGGGGGGTGCAGGCTTTGCAGGCCCTGGGCTGGCGCACCTTTGCGGCGCACCCCATCCCGACCCCTGGCTCCCCGCGCAGCCGCTACATCCTGGTGGTGGGCACACCCCCGGAAAGAAACTGGCGCAAGGCCGAGCAGGAGCTGCTCTTGCTCTTCTGTCGCACGCTGGGCATCGGGTTTGAACGCCTGATAGAGAAGGGCCGCCATGAAGGCGTCAGCCGTCTGGTGCAGGCCCTTTTGCAGCAGCCCTCGGAAAACCTTTACCAGATGGTGCTCGAAGAAGCCATCCAGCAGGTGCCGGGCAGTGAGGCCGGAAGCCTGATGGTGCTCGAGAACGGGCTATACCGCTATAAAGCGGCCGTGGGTTTCGACCTCGAGGGGTTGCAGGCCGCCCCCAGCACGGCCGCCGATATGCTCAACTGGTACGGCCTGGGTGAGGAGCGCTTGCACCAGGGCGAGCCCCGCATCCTGAGCGGCGAGACCACCCCCATTTACGAGGTCAGCCATCGGACTGCGCCGCCCGCAGTTGTGAATGGGGCCGGCAGGGTGCACGAGATTCAGGCCAACCTGTGCCTGCCCATCGCCTTTCGGGGGGAGGTGCTGGCCTACCTCAACCTGGACAACCTGCACGACCCACAGGCCTTCGGCGAGGATAGCCTGCGCGCCGCCCAGTTCTTTGCGGCTCCGCTAGCCACCCTTCTGCACGACAGCAAAACCCACCGCCTCCTGGAGGAGGCCGCCCTCACCGACCCCCTGACCAGACTGCCCAACCGCCGGGCCTTCGACAAAGCGCTGGCGGAAGAGCTCGAGCGGGCCGTCCGGTACGGCTACCCATTGTCTTTGATCGTGATGGATCTGAAAGGGTTCAAGGCGGTCAACGACCGGCTGGGCCACCCCACCGGGGATCTGGCCCTCATCCGGGTGGCCGAGCTGTTGGAAAAGGAGCGTCGCTCGGGCGACTACCTTTTCCGCTGGGGCGGCGACGAGTTCGCGGCCATCTTTCCGCACACCGATAAGGCCGAGGCGGTGGCGGTTACCACCCGCTACGCCCAGATCATCGAGTCCATCTGCTTCAACGGGTTGCGCTTGGGGGTCAACATCGGTCTGGCCGCCTACCCCGAAGACGGGGGGAGCCCAGAAAAGCTGCTCAGCACTGCGGACAGCCGCATGTACGAGGCCAAAGCCATGGGTGTGCCGTTGAAGTCCTGACAAACCCTCATGCAATTTGGGGTGGCTCGAGGTATCACGGTCTGGATGATGCGCGTTCTATTCTGCTGCCTGGTGGCCTTGCTGGCCCTATCGGCCTGTGCGCCCAGCGTTACCGAGGTGCGGCGCTTCGATTTGATTGTGCAGAACCAGTGCACCGGCCCCAACCAGACGGTGTTTTTCTACATCAACGGAGAGTTTATCGGAACTGTGCGGGGCTCGAGGCTCTTTCCCAGCCTGCGCGAAGGCCGCTACGAGCTGCGGGCCGAGGGCACCCAGCCCGGCCAGCCGGGCCATCTGCGCTTTAGCCGCAACCTGGTACTCAACAAGGACACCGTCTGGACGCTGTGTCCGTAGGGTTGGGTTCAGTCCTGGCCCTGCAAGCCCATTTTGGGCCTGCCCAGAGATGCACTGCCCACCACCTCCAGCCGGGCATAGCGCAGGACCAGCTTGCGCACCCCATCGGCAAAGGCCACCGTGGCCACGCCATCTTCCAGGCCGACCACCCGCCCCACACCAAACTGAAAATGCCGCACCTTTTGCCCCAGCGACAGCCCGGGGGGCTTTTCGGGGGCTTTGGGCTCCAGCAGGAAGCGCTCGAGGTCGGCAAACTCGCCCGCCATCCCCTCCCCCGGCTCTATATCGAAGGCTTCCCAAAGGCCCCTGGCTTCCGGGGTGAGGCCCAGCGCCTCGAGCCAGCCCGCCCGCTCGGCGTGGGCGAACAGGCGCAGCACCTTGGCGGCGATGGGCTGGGCCTGCTCGGCCTTCCACCAACGATGTAAGAAGCGCTCGAGGCCCAGCTCGTGGGCGCCCCGGGCCAGGGCCAGGGTCTGGGCGGTGGAGAGTTCCTCGGCCTTCATCTCCAGGGCCTCCCCCACCCGCTCGACCGCCCCCAGCACCTGCTGGTACTCGGCCTCCTGCAAGAACGGCGAGAGCGGGAGGCTGGACAGGGCATAAAGATAAGTATGCTGCGAGCTGCGGGTCAGGGCCACATAGAACAGGCGGCGCTCCTCCTCGAGGTTCTCCGAACCGCTGTAGGGCAGGGTGCCCTCGTTGCAGTCGGGGATGAAGACCAGGGGCCATTCCAATCCCTTGGCCCGGAAGATGGTCATCAGGCTCAGGCGTTCGCGGGTCTCCGGCGCGGGCTCGTCGCCCAGGTGCTCCTGGGCCAGCCGCTCGAGGTGCTGCAAGAGCTCGAACACGCGGCCCTTGTCGCGGGTGTACTCGAGGAAGGCCCGCACCCCCTCGGCCCTGCCCACCCCCACCTCATAGAAGCCCGAGGAACGCAGCAGATGACGGCAATAGTCCAGGCGGGCCTCGAGGGCCACCAGCACCGCGTGGGCCGGGCCCTGCGCTATAGCCCCACCCAGCCACTCAAAAAGCTCGGCTAGCTCGCGCAGCCGCCGGGCCACCCGCTCCTCGGCCCCGGCCAGCTCGGCCCGCAGCGCCTCCACCAGCGAAGCCCCCCGCTCCACCCGCCGCCAGACCGCATCGGCCAGGGCCCGGCTCAGGTAGCGCTTGGGGGTGTTGTAGACCTGCAGCCAGAGGTGCTTGGTGGGGTTCAGGGCCAGTTGCAGGTAGGCCAGCAGCCCCTGGATCTCCGGGCGCTGGTAGAAGGGCGTGCTGCCCACCACCCGGTAGGGAATCTGCCGCTCGATCAGGCACTGCTCGATGTAGGGGGTCTGGGCATAGAGCCGCACCAGCACCGCCATCTCGCCAGGCTTGCGGCCCTGGGCCAGCAGGCCCGCGATATCGCTCACCAGGCCCTGGGCCTGGGCGGGCGTGTGGGGTTCCAGGCGAAGGTGCACCCGGCCCTGGAAGCCCTTGGTCAGGCTCAGGCGCTTGGGTTCGCGCTGCTGGTTGTGGGCGATCACCCGCCCGGCCAGCACCACCTGCGGCGCGGGGCAGCGGAAGGTATCGCGGATCAGATATTTTTTGGCCCCATAGCGCTGGGCGAACTCGAGGATAAAGCGCGGGCTGGCCCCCCGCCACTCGTAGATGGTCTGGTCGTCGTCGCCCACCGCCATGTAGTTACGGTGGGGCTGGGTAATCAGGTCGAGCATCTCCGACTGGGCCAGGTTTACGTCCTGAAACTCATCCACCAGCACCGCCTGAAAGGCTTTTTGCACGGTCTGCAGAATGCCCGGATGGCGCACCAGCACTTCCCAGCCGGTCATGAGCATGTCGTCGAAGGTGAGCAGGCCCTCCTCGAGCCGCACCTGCTCCATCAGTTTGTACAGCTCCAGGTACCACTCGAGTTCCTCGGGCGCCTGGGCCTGCGAAGCCACCCGCAGGGCCGCTGGGGGCAGCCCGGCCCCTTTCAGATCGGCATACTGCAGGTTGCCCTTGCAGGCCCCCACGTAGCTCAAAAAGTCCTCGGCCTCGAGGTTCTCCAGCTCGGAGACCCACTCGAGCTTCAACTCGCGGGCCCGTCGCAGGGTGCGCTGCAACAGGGCCTGTTCAGAGCCCTCATCCCTGACCTCGGCCAGCTTCAAAAGCCCCTCCGAGGCCGCCTTGCGCACGATGCGGTAGCCCAGGGCGTGCAGGGTGGAGACCTGGATGGCCTGGGTGTGGGGCCAGCGCGCAAGCGCCCGCTTGAGATCGTCCACCGCCAGGCGGCTAAAGGAGGTAGCCAGAATCTTGCGGGGCTCGAAGACCCGCTCCCGCACCAGGCGCTCGAGGCGGTGCACCAGTGCGGTGGTCTTGCCGGCCCCGGCCACCGCAAACACCAGCGCCGGCCCCTCGTTGTGGGCTACGATGGCCTGTTGTTCGTCGGTTAGTCGCAAATCAGGCATTGGCAATTTTCTCTAGCTCCCGCCAAAGCTTGTCGAATGAAGGCGCTCTTTCACGCAAAAGATGAGGGTCACATGCCGTGGCCATTCTAGCTACCAACTTGGGTTGATCTACGGTTTCCGAATAGTACCCCATACGCCGCTTTATCTCCTCTTTGGCCCCACGAATCGTTTCAACGGCCACCGGAGCCCGTCCCAACCCCAAAGCGTCCGCGCCAGCCAGAAACCAGGTCTCGAACTCACATTTGGCCAGCACCAGATGACAGCTGAGGCGCGCATCCTGCCTAAGCTGGGACAGAAGACTCGGCGCAAGTTCTGCAGGACAGTCTTCGTCTGCATCCAGCAGCACCAGGATGGCCCCCTGCTGGCCTAAATTGTTTTGGGCAAGCGCAAGAAAACGCCTCCGTTCTTGCGGATCATTCAAGAAACGGTTTCGTTGAACCCTGAGCGGTCGCTGGACTTGGAGTGAGGGGAAAAAGCTTCTGATCAGAATGGGCAAAGCCTCCACCTCTCCATGTCCCTCTACAATGGGCGCAAGTTTCATAGAAGTGCGTCTTGGACTGTGGGCAGTTCCAGTTGTCGCTGGCGCAAAAGCTCCCCTGCGGTAAAAAGGTTATCCCGGATAACCTGTTTTTGTTCCTCTGGTATGGGCCGAACCTCACTTGTTCCCCGCTGCATACCTACCATGAAAAGAGCATCGGGAGACAAGCCCTCATGGTCAAGAAGGTCGGGACTGTGGGTCGTCAACAAAATCTGACGGCTTTCACTGGCTTCGATCAAGGCATCCGCAAGCACAAAAGCGCTGCCGGGATGCAGGGCCACCTCGGGCTCTTCGACCCCCGCTACCGTAACGGCAGTCTGGAAAGCAGCCACCAACACAGCCAGCGCCCGCAAGGTTCCATCCGACATCGAGCTGGCGTAAAAGCGCCAGTCGTTCTTGTTGTCCATCCGCTGAAAAAAATAGAGGGTTTCCTTGTGACCCAAGATCACAGGCTCAACCTTTGTAACACCCGGAACAATCTTTGAGAGAAACTCCTGAACCCGCTCTAAGCGTTGGGGAGCATTCCGCATCTGGCGCAGGACGCTGGGCAGGTTGCTACCATCCCGGCGCAGGATGGGGTAGGCATCGGGATCCTGCAGGTTGCGAATAGCCGCAGGGTTGGGGTTGTAGACGGCGATTCTGGTAAGATAATCGAAAACCTCGTTGAAGCCCTTTTCTGCTGAAACAGCCCTCAAGTATAGGTCTTGACGGTTGCTAGCCGCGCTCAACCGAGGGTTGGACGCTTTCAACTCACCGCGCTCTAGCACAAAATACCGCTCAGACGAGACTGCGGTCTGCAGTGAAAACACCCGGCACTCCTCCCGAGCAACCTGATAATCGTAGCCGCGCACAGCTTCGATGTCAAAAGCATATTTAGCAGCCCAGTGCTCGAGGGTTAGGTGCAGTTCGATACGGAAATTGTTGGGGCGACCGCTCGAGCGCCGACGTACCTCGTTGATACCCCCTCGTTCTCGCAACGCATAGTCCAGGTTGAGACTCAGGGCATCTGAAACGAAGCGCAAAGCATCGAGCAGGTTGCTTTTACCCGAGCCGTTGGGGCCTACAAAAACGGCCAGCTTACCAAGCTCGAGGTCAACCTTCCCCAAGCTCTTATAGTTACGAACCAAAAGCCGGGTCAACATGCGCTCATCCTAACTGCTTTCAAGCAAACCGGTACAGCTTCCCCGCCAGGGTCGCCACATAAAGCGCCCCCCGGTAGGGCAGCGGGGGCACCTGGATGGGGCCTAAACCGGTGGCCTCAAAGAGCAGCCGTCCGCTCTTGGTGTCCACCCCCAGCACCCGGCCTTCCTCGGTGCCCAGGTACAGCACCCCGTGGGCGATGGAGGGCGCCGCGGTAACCTTGCCGACCTCGAGCGCCCACACCTCATCGCCGGTTTTCTGGTCGAGGGCGTGGAGCTTCCCGGCCCAGCTCGCCGCATACAGGTGGCGTTCGTCCAGGGCCGGGGCCCCCCAGAGTTCGCCCTCGAGGTCGAAACTCCATTGCACCTCACGGGTCAGGGGGTCGAAGGCGTGGATCTCGCCCGCCCAGGTGGGGATAAAAAGCAGGCCGCCTCGAGCCGGCATGGCGGTGTGCACGGCCCCGGCCTCCACCTTGTAGCGCAGGTGGCCGCTCTGGGGGTCGAGGGCAAAAAGCCAGCCGCCCTCGCTAGCCACGAACAAAAGACCCCGGTACAGGGTGGGCGAGGCCGAAAGCTCGCTGCCGGCCTGGAAACCCCAGCGCAGGGTGCCGCTGGCGTCCAGGGCGTACAAAAAGCCGTCGCGCCCGGCCAGGTAGATGAGGCCACCCACCAGCGGGGCCGCGGTGATCTCGGCGCGGGTGGGGAAGCTCAGGATGGGCCGCCCGGAAAGGGACATGGCGGTCAGGCGGCCGTCCCAGGCCGCCACATAGACCCGCTCGTCGGTCACCACCGGCGGGGCCGAGACCTCGTCACCCAGGCGCTGGCGGTGAACCGCGCCATCGGTTAGATCGAGCCGGGCGATGCCCTGTCCCGCCCCCACCCACAGGCTGCCCTCGCGGGCCACCAGCTCACCGGGCCAGGCCACCTCGCCCGAGAGGTCGTGGGTGCCGCGCAGCTCGAGCTTCTCGGGCCGCGCGGGGCCGGTGGGGTAGTGCCCGCTGCGGCTGGCCCCTGCCCGCGGGGTGGCCGAGAGGCTCTCGCGGTAGCGCCGCAGGGTTTCCTCCAGCACCGCGTGGGCCGTGGCCGCGCTGGCCGGGCGCTCGTCGGGGGTTTTTTGCAAAAGCGACAGAATCAGCTCGGAGACCTCGAGGGGAATGGCCGGGTTCAGGCTGTGGGGGGGCCTGGGCGGCTCGTAGACGTGCTGGTAGAGCACCGACTGGTCGTTTTCCCCTTCGAACAGGGGCTTGCCGGTAAAGGTGCGGTAAAGCACCGCGCCAAAACTGTAGAGGTCGGCCTGGGGGGTGAGGGCCAGGCCCTTGGCCTGCTCGGGGGCCATGTACTCCGGGGTGCCCACGGTGATGCCGGTGCGGGTGAAGTGGCGGCTCTCCTGCATCAGATAGGCCAGGCCAAAGTCCATCACCTTGGGCTGGCCCTCGGGCGTGACCAGGATGTTGCGGGGGGTGAGATCGCGGTGGATCACGCCCCGCTGGTGCAGGTGCTCCAGGGCCTCGAGCACCCGCGCCGAGGCGGTCAGGAGGCGCAGGCCCTCCACCCCGTCCTCAAAAGGGCCCAGCCGGTCGTAGCTGCCGCCCCCCACCAGCTCCATCACAAAATAGGTGCGGCCCTCCTCCTCGCCCAGATCGAAGACCTGTACCACACCGGGGTGGGAGAGCTTGGAGAGGGCCTTCACCTCGCGGAAAAAACGGCTGCGCTCGCTGGGGGGCAGGTAGGTGTGCAGAATCTTGACCGCCACCAGGCGGTCCATGCGCTCATCGGCGGCCCGCCAGACCTCGGCCATCCCCCCCTCGCCCAGGGGGGCCAGCAGCCGGTAGCGCCCGGCCAGCTTCAACTTATCCGTGGGACTCATGGGCCACGCCCCCATTATGAATCAGGCAGCGTTTTTCCGATAGCTTGCCAGCAAAGCTGGGTCAGCCCAGCCGATCGCCCACCCGCAGGCGGGCCCCCCGCGCCCAGTCGGCGGCCGGCATGGGCTTCTTACCCTCGGGCTGCACCTCTTTCAGCAAGAGGCTGCCCTGCCCGGCGGCAACCATGAGCCCATCGGCGATGTGCAGAACCGTGCCCGGCTCGAGAATCTGCTCCAGTGGGCCCCTCGACATCTGCAGCACCTTTACCCGCCGGCCCCGGTGCTCGAACCAGCTTCCCGGCCAGGGCTGCACCCCCCGGTGGCGGTTGTAGATTTCATCGGCGCTACGCTCCCAGACGATTTTTCCGTCGTCTTTTTGCAGCATGGGGGCGTGGGTGCCCAGGGCCGGCTGGGGCTGGGGTTGCAGGTGCTCGAGGTCGGCCAGGGCCTCCAATAACAGCTCGATCCCTTTGTCGCGCAGGCGGTTGGAAAGCTCCACGGCTGTTTCGTCGGGGCCCACCGGGGTGCGCCAGCGGGCCACCACCGGGCCGGTGTCCATGCCCACATCGGTCTGCATGATGCAGACGGCGGTCTCGGTCTCGCCGTGGATCAGCGTCCACTGCACCGGAGCCGGGCCGCGGTACTTGGGCAGGTCGGAAGGGTGCAGGTTCAGGAAGCCGAACCGGGGGATTGCCAGCAGCTCGGCGGGGAGAATTTTGCCGTAGGCCGCCGTGACCGCCACCTCCGGGGCGATCTCCCGGAAAAGCTCTGTGAACTCGAGGTTCTTGCGCAGTCTGGCGGGCTTCTCGACCCGCAGGCCCCGGGCCTCGGCCCAGGCGGCCACCGGGCAGGGCGTGAGCTTGAGACCCCGGCCCGCCGGTTTGTCGGGCTGGGTCACCACCAGCACCACCTGGTGCTGCTGGTAGAGGGCCTCGAGCACCGGCACCGCCCAGGCCGGGGAGCCGAAGAAGGCCACCCTGCGAGGTTGGTTGGAGTGGGTTGAGATGGTCTCGTTCATCATCGCTTGGCTTCTCGCAAAAAGGCTTTGGCCTGGCGCTGGAACTCGGCCAGGTCTTCACGGTGCTCCTCGAGGAACTTCTGCCGGTCGGCGAAGGACATGCGCTGGAAGAAAAGGATGCCGTCGAGGTGGTCAATCTCGTGCTGCATGACCACCGCCAGGTAACCCTCGGCCTCGAGCACCTTCTTCTGGCCGTGCTCGTCCTGGTACTCGACCCGCACCTGCAGGTCGCGCTGGGCCCCCTCGGCGTACAGGCCCGGCAGCGAAAGGCAGCCCTCGAGGATGGACTGCCGGCCCGCGCGGTAGGTAATGACGGGGTTCACCATCACATATAGCTGCTTGACGCGGGTCTTGAGGTCGGCCTCGGGGCCTTCTTCTTCGTCGTCGTCCAGGTACTCAGCGGCCACAAACAGCCGCTGGCTCACACCCACCTGCGGGGCGGCCAGCCCCACCCCCCGGGCCTCAAACATGGTCTCGAGCATGTTCTCGGCCAGTTGGGGTATGCCGCTAAAGTCCTGCACCGGCAGGGCTTTTTTCTTCAAAACAGGGTCGCCGTACAGGCGGATGGGGAGAATCTCGGCCATATCTTGGTTGATTGTACCGGTAGGAAGAGGCGGTTACTGGAAGGCAGGCCCGCCGGACTAAGCATCCCTGGTCACCCTCCCCAGCGTGTTCACGATGATCACCCCCACCAGGGCGATACCCCCGCCCACCAAAGCCAGCAGGCCGGGCACTTCCCCCAGCCAGAGGTAGGCGATCAGGGTGGCGAGCACCGGGGAGACATACAGAAAACTGGTCACCTGCGAGGCCGGGGCGCGGCTCAGGGCGTAGTTCCAGGTCAGGTACGAAAGGCCGCCGGGCAGCACCCCCAGGTAGATCACGCTCCAGGTAGCCTGCGGCGAGGCCGCCTGCACCTCGGAGAAGAGCCCCGGCCAGAAGACCAGCAGGGGCAGCGTACCGGCCCAGATGGTGTAGGCCGTGAAGTTGAGGGGGTTGTACTTACGCGCCAGGCGCCGCTGGAAGACAAAATACACCGAGGTCACCAAGGCCGAGAGCACAATCAGCAAAGCGCCGGGCTCGAGCTGAAAACTACCCGGATGGTTCCCCACCGCAATCAGGGCCACCCCGGTAAAAGCCACTGCAATGCCCAACCAGCCCCAGGCCGAGAGCCGCTCCCGCAGGAAAAAATAGGACATCAGGGCCACAAACACCGGCCCCACCGCAATCAGGAGGGCCGCCGGGCCAGCTTTCACCGTGACCTGCCCGAAATTGAGGGCGGTGTGGTAGACGGTAATGCCCAGAAACCCCAGCCCGAAGATGGCCGGCCAGTCGCGCCGCTCGGGCAGCGGCATCCGCACCAGCAGGGCATAAACCAGCATCACGCTCGAGGCCACTAAAAAGCGCAGCAAGGTGAGGTGCGCGGGGCTGTAGTCCTGCAGGCCCGCCCGTATCCCGGCAAAGGCCGAGGCCCAGGGCAGGATGGTAAGGGCGATGGCAAGGAGAACTCGAGCTTCCACAACAACCGGCTCCTCTCGGGACAGACGGCTTCGCCGCTGGAGGATACTAACATGGGCTAAGCTATAAGCAGCGGTGCACCCCGCGCTGAGATATGACCCAGGAGATGCTCGAGTTTATCCGCTGCCTCAATACCCAGGGCGCTCGCTCAATGGTAATCGGTGGCTATGCCCTGGCTTTTTTGGGCGTGCCCCGCTACACCAAAGACCTCGACCTGTGGGTAGACCTAAGCGAGGCTCCCCTAGTTCTTCGAGCCATCCAGACTTTTTTTGGTGGGGACGATTTGGGGCTCACCCTGGAGGACCTCAGCACCCCAGGGGTGGTTCAACTGGGCTACGAGCCCAACCGGATTGATCTGGTGCTGCTGGCTGGGCTAGATTTCGACCAGGCCTACGAGCGAAGCCAGGTTCATCAGGTAGAGGGCCTCCCGGTGCGGGTGGTCTCGCGTGAGGATTTTATTACCCTGAAAAGGGCTTTTGGGCGCAGCATTGACCTGCGCGATATCGAGGAACTATGAAACCCATCGCCCGTAAATACCGCTTCGAGGAGGTGCCCTCCGAAAAGGAACGCTGGCAGGCGCTGCCCCTGGAGGTGCGCTTGCAGGCCGTGGTGGAGATGGCCTTCTTCTGGGCCCGTTTGCAGGGCCAGCAGAACCTCGAGAAAATCCAGCCGGTGGCCCGCAAAAGACCCCTGACCGAGCCAGCACCTAGGGCTTCAGGGGAATCCGGTGGCTGTAGCTGATGCGGTTGCCCTGGCGCAGGCCCAGCCATAGCGCTTCCAGCGTGCTGGGGAGGGTAAGCTCGAGGCGCACCGGCCCCGAGAGGTTCTGCCAGAAGCGCGGTTGTGCGCCCACCGCCAGGGTGAAGCTGCCCGCCGGGAGCTGAAGAACCACGCGCTGGCCGGGTACAGCGCTTCGCTCGAGGGTCTGCTCGAGGCGCAGGCCGCGCTGGCCGTTCTGGGTGGCCCACCAGGTCTGGCCGTCGAAAAGCGCAAAGCTCACCTCGGCGCTGGGGGGCAGCTCGAGGCGGGCCTGGATGGGGGGGTTGAGCCGGGCGTAAAGGTTGTTGCCCACAAACACCCCCACCGTACCGGGGGCGCTCCCCGAAAGAACCAGCACCGTGCGCTCGGCCTGGGCTGGGGTCAGGCGCACCTGGGGGTCGAAGGGCCGCCCGATGAAGTTCTGCACCACCACCACCCGGCGGCCCTGGCGCACCAGGGCCACCCCCAGGTGGGTGAACTCCGGCTTGAGCAGGTTGGCCCGGTGGCCGGGGCTGTTCATCCAGCCCACAAGCGCCCGTTGGGGGATCTCGGGGTCGGGGTAGCCTTCGAAGCTGGCCAGGTTCTCCCCCACCATCACCTCGAGCACCCCTACGGCCCGCATCCGCTCGGCGGCCCCCAGGCCATCCGGGTTCTGGTGGGCAAAGAAGTTGCGCTCCTGCATATCCTGGGCGTGCCCCAGCGCCGCCTTGTAGGCCAGCGCGTCCCACTGCAAGGGCCGCAGGCCGCGTTCCTGGCGCACCTGGTTGGTGCGCTGGAGCACCTCCAGCTCCAGGGCAGTCTGGGCCAGCGCCCCACCGCAAAGCAACAACTCCAAAAACCACACCCACACCCTTGCATCATAGGGGCTGAAGGCAGGAGCAGGTGTTTATTTTCCTGAGAAAAGGCTCAATGGTCATCGAGCTAAAGCAGATGCCACAATAAAGCATGTGAAGCCTTGGATGCTGGTTTGTCTGCTTAGTCTGGCGGCCTGCACCTCCCCTGCCGCCCCACCATCCACAGAGAGCCCCGATCCGCCTTCGGAAAGCCTGCCTGCCTGCAGCGCGGTTCGCTTCGATGCCGAAGGTGCCGGCCTGAGCAGCGCGGTGTTCACCCAGGCCCTCAACCAGGTGCGGGCCACTCCCTGCCGCTGCGCCAACCAGGCCTTTGCCAGCCCGGTGGCCGCGGTGGCCTGGGACGCCAAGCTCGAGGCCGCCGCCCTGGCCCACAGCCAGGACATGCAACGCAATAATTTTTTCTCACACACCGGCTCCGACGGTAGCAACCCCGGTCAGCGCATCGCGCGGGCCGGCTACAGCGCCGCCAGCTGGGGGGAGAACATCGCCGCCGGCTACCCCGACATGAACACGGTAATCCGGGGCTGGCTGGACAGCAGAAGTGGGCACTGCGAGGCCATTAAGAGCGCCAGCTTCAGCGAGATTGGGGCAGCCCTGGTGCAGGGCGATGCCTCCAACACCTACCGCACCTACTGGACGCTGGTATTGGCCCGGCCCCGTTAGCCCGCCGGTACCAGGCTGTAGAAGAAGCTCCGGCTGAAGGGCTGGGCCTCGAGCAGGCCGTTTACGTCGTCAAGCGTGACGGCCTCCACCTTGCGGGCCACCTCGCTCAGGGGCTCGTAGCTCTGGTTGTAGAGGTACTGGAGGCCCACGCTCATCAGGCGCTGCATGGGGGTTTCGCCAGCAAACACCAGGGCGGTGGCCAGTTTGTTTTTGGCCCGCTCGAGCTCCTCCGGGCGCACCCCCTGGCGCTCGAGGCGCTCGAGTTCCTCGCGCAGCACGGCCTTGACCACCTCCTCATTGGCGGGGTCGGTCTGGGCGTAGATGTAAAACAGACCGGCCTGGTCGGCCTCATCCACCCCGGCCCCCACCGACTCCACCAGCCCCTTATCAGTCAGGGCCCAGTGCAGGCGGCTGTTGCCCTCTTCCCCCAGGATGTTGGCCAGAATGCTGGCCGCGTAGCGGCGCGGGTCCTGGGCCGCGACCCCCGGTGCAAAAACGGCCAGGTAGGTCTGGGTGGCCTTGGGGTAGGGTTCGCGCAGCTCGCCCACCGCCGGGTTCAGCGCCGGGTAGGCCCTTTCGGCATGGCCCTTCGGCCAGGAAGCGGTGAGCGCGGCCACCTGCTCGAGGGTGCGCTCCCAATCCACCCGGCCCGCCAGGGCCAGCACCAGGTTGGAAGGAGCGTAGCGCCGGGCCTGGTACTGGGCCATCTGTTCGCGGGTCAGGGCGGTGATGGACTGGGTGGTGCCCAGCACGCTATTCCCCAGCGGGTGCCCGGCAAAGTAGCGGGCCCGCCCCCAGTCGAAGAGCATCACGTTGGGGCGGTCTTCGTAGAGGGCGATCTCCTCGAGGATGACCTGCTTCTCGGTGTCGAAGTCCTCCTGGCGCAGGGCCGGGCGCATCAGGTCGCTCCACAGCTCCAAAAGCCGGGGGGCGAACTCGGGCAGCACCGCCCCGTAGTAGACGGTGTTCTCCTCCGAGGTGTAGGCGTTGTACTGGGCCCCCATCTGGTCGAACTCGAGGTTGACCTGCAGGGCGTCGCGCCGCTCAGTGCCTTTGAACAGCATGTGCTCCAGAAAGTGCGAAACACCCGCGATCTCCGGGGTCTCGTCGCGGCTGCCGGTCTTGCAGAAGTAGCCCAGGGCCACGCTCTTGGCCTCGGGGTTGATCTCGGCGATGACGGTGAGTCCGTTCTCGAGGGTGGTTTGGCGGAAGGTCAGGGTCGGTCGGGTCAGGGTCATGACTACTCCGGAAAGCGAATCTATTCAGCAGCCACCAGCTTGCGCGGCCCCAGGGTGGCAATCCAGGGGTTCTGGTAGGGGTGGGCGGCCAGGTAGCGGTTGATGCGTGTTACGTCTACGGCTGCAATCTGGGCCTCGATCTCGTCCAGGGTGCGCACCCGGCCCAGCAGGTAAAGGTCGCGGGCGATGCTGGCAGCCCTCGAGCGCGAGGACTCGTCCTGCATCACCAAAGCCGCCCGCAGGCCCACCTTGGTGCGCTCGAGCTCCTCCTCGCGCACCCCTTCGGCCAGCCGGGCGATCTCGGCCTGCATCACCCGCAGGGTCTCGTCGGCCCGCTCGGGGGTGGTGCCGGCGTAGGCGGTCAGGTAGCTATAGCCTTTAACGCCGTTGGGTGCGGCGTACACCGAGTAGACCAGGCCCCGCTTCTCCCGCACCTCGGTAAACAGGCGGCTGCTGCTGCCCCCCGAGAGCACCTGCACGGCCAGGCGGGCGCTGTAGAACTCGGGGTGCTCGAAGGAGATGTCGGGGTAGATCAGGCCGATCTGCACCTGGGCGGTCTCCTGCTCGAGGTGCAGGGTGCGCACCGGCGCCAGCTCAACCGGCGGGTAGCCCGCCCCCGCCCCGCTCCAGGCCCCAAAAGCGTTCAGAACAGCCTGCCTGGCCTCTTCAAAGCCGATGCCGCCCACCAGGGCCAGAATGGCCCCCTGGGGGGCGTAGCGCCGGGCAAAGTCGTCCCGCAGGGCCTCGGCGGAGATGGCTTTGAGGTGGGCCTCCTGGCCGCTGGGGTTGCGCCCGTGGGGGCTGGCAAACACCGCCCGGCGCAGGGCCGCAAACATCTTCTTGGGGGGCTGATCCTCCAGCGCGGCCAGCTCCTGCAGGGCGATCTGCCGCACCGCCTCGAGGGCCTCGCTGGGCAGGTGGGGGCGCATCAGCACGTCGGCGTACAGCCCCAGCACCGCCTCCAGCTTGTCGGCCAGGAACTGCGCGGCGAAGGTGGTGTGCTCGAGGGCGCTGCTGCTACCCCGGCGCACCCCCAGGTCGTCGAAGGCCTCGGCCAGGGCCCGCGCATCGCGGCGACCGGCCCCTTTCCATAGCCAGCCCTCCAGCAGGCTGGCTGCGCCCTCCATCCCCTCGGGATCGTTCACGGCGCCCACCGGAACCAGAAGCTGCATAGCCACACCCGGTGTCCAGGGGCGTTCTTCCACGGCCAGCGTCAGGCCGTTGGGCAACACTTCAACTTGGGATAAAGCCATACCCACCAAGTATACGCGCCATCCCCTCCCAGACCATGACCTTTTCGACATTGCCACGGGCGCACCACAAAAGCAGCGCCAACCCCAGCTAAAATGAATCGAGAGGAGCACGTGACCCGCGAAGAGCTCAAAGCCCGCCTCATCCGCCCCATCGCGCGCGAACTGGCCGACGGCGCCCAGGATCGGGTGGTGGCCGGGGGCCTGGAAAAGCTGATTCAGAACCTGGGCCAGCCCTTCCCCGAGGTGGGGCGGCTGCTGGCCGGGTACCGCCAGATGGATGTCGAAACCCGCAAAGAGCAGCTGAAAAAAGCCCTCGAGCTGCTGGGGGGCCAGGTCGCCGAAAGTAGACCCCAGCGCCTCGAGCCCCCCCAAGCCGTGCCCGGTACCCGAAGCCCGGCGCTGGAGACCGTGTCCTTCGACACCCCGGTGGAAGCCCTGAACCTGGGGCCCGGCGGCAGAAAAAAGCTGGCCGAGCTGGGCATCCGGGCCCTGCGCGACCTGCTGCACCACTACCCCCGCCGCTACGAAGACCGGCGCACCCTGCAGAGCATCCGCGAGGTCGAGGACGGCGCTAAAGCCACAGTGGTGGGCAAGGTACTGAGCCGGGAGCTGGTCAAGACCCCCCGAAAGGGCCTGCAGCTGGTGCAGGTGCGCTTTATGGACGCCTGGGGCTGGAAGTTTACCGGCGTCTGGTTCAACCAGCCCTGGGTGCTCAAGCAGATGCCCGAGGGCGCCAGCCTCGTCCTGTCCGGGCGGGTGCAGAAGCGCGGGGGCGTTACCTCGCTGATGGTGGAGTACTTCGAGGACGAAGGCGGCGAGTCGCTCTCCACCGGGCGCATCGTGCCGGTCTACCCCGCCAAGGAAGGCATTGGACAGGCTTTTTTGCGGCGGGCAGCCTGGCGGGCCCTCGAGGCCTTCCAAACCATACCCGACCCCCTCGAGCCCTACTTAAAGCAAGCATCGCTGATGCCGCTGGACAGGGCCTTGCGGCAGGCCCACTTCCCCAGCTCGGAAGAACAGCTCGAGCAGGCCCTCCAGCGCCTCAAGTTCGACGAGTTTTTGCTCTTGGAGCTCAAGGTGATGATCGAGTCCGGGGGCTCGGCGCTTCTGGGCCGGGTCTTCCGGGTTACCCCCGAGATGCTCGAGCGCTTCCGCGCCGCCCTGCCGTTTACCCTGACGGGTGCGCAGGAACGGGTGCTCTCGGAAATCCTGGCCGATATGCAGTCCGAGCGGCAGATGGCCCGGCTGGTGCAGGGCGATGTGGGCTCGGGCAAGACCGCGGTGGCCGCCGCCGCGCTCTTTGTGGCGGCCCAGAACGGGGCCCAGGGGGCTCTGATGGCCCCTACCGAAATTCTAGCCAAGCAGCACTTCGAGAACCTCACCCGCTACCTCTACCCGCTGGGGGTCTCGGTGGATTTGCTGGTGGGCTCCATGTCGAATGGCGAGAAAAGGAGCGTGCTGGAGCGGCTCAAAAGCGGCCAGACCCAGGTGGTGGTGGGCACCCATGCCCTCATCCAGGATGGGGTGGCCTTCCATGACCTGGGCCTGGCGGTGATCGACGAGGAGCACCGCTTCGGCGTGATGCAGCGCCGCCGGCTGCTGGGCCAGCGCCCCGACGTGCTGGTGATGTCGGCCACCCCCATCCCGCGCTCGCTGGCCCTCACCCTCTACGGCGACCTCGAGGTCTCCCAGATCGACGAACTCCCCCCCGGCCGCACCCCCGTCCGCACCAAAATCCTCACCCAGAAAACCCGCACCCAGGCCTACGCCTTTGCCCGGCAGGAGATAAAAAAGGGCCACCAGGTCTTTGTGGTCACCCCCATGATCGAAGAGGGCGAGTCGGAGGCCACCGCCGAACTGGCCGCGGCCACCCGGCTGCGCGAGGAGCTGGAAATTCTTCTTCCCGACGTGCGCATCGACCTGCTGCACGGCAAGATGAAGGCCGAGGAAAAGGACGCGGTCATGGAGCGCTTCAAACAAGGGGCTTTCGACCTTTTGGTCTCGACCACCGTGATTGAAGTGGGGGTGGATATTCCCCAGGCCACCGTGATGATCATCGAAAACGCTGAGCGCTTCGGGCTGGCCCAGTTGCACCAGTTGCGCGGGCGGGTGGGGCGGGGGGGGCTGGAATCCTACTGCGTCCTGATTGCTGGCGAAACCTCCAAGCGCACCCTCGAGCGCCTGCGGGTCATCGAGGAGTCCACCGACGGCTTCTACATCGCCGAGCAAGACCTCCGGCTGCGCGGCCCCGGCGAGCTGCGGGGAACCCGCCAGTCGGGCATGCCCGACCTGCGGCTGGGCGACCTGGCCTCCGACCAGGCCATCATCGAGCAAAGCCGGGCCCTAGCCAAAGCCATCCTGGAAGCCGACCCCTACCTCGAGCGGCCCGAGCACGCCCTCTTGAAGCGCGAACTCCAGGCCCGGGCCGAGGCCATTGGCTTCCGCGAGGTGATTTAGATGGGGTTCGGCAGGCCCCGGCGTTTTGCAGTAGCATAAAGCCATGTCCCTGGAATGGGCCTTAGGGGTGCTGGTTCTGCTGGCGCTGGTCGCCCTGACCTTCTTTCAGCTAGGGCGCCTGAGCCAGCCTTCGAACCCTACACAACAGCCTCGAAAGCGGCCCCGCCACCCCTCGGTGTTTGTGGATATGGACGACAACCCCCCCATGGAGATCGATTTTGAGGCCGGCATCCGCGCCAATCAATCTTCCAGCCGCAAGCACCCCAGCCGCGACGAGGCTTCCAGCTGACCACCCCCTGACCAATCCGGGCTAGCTTGGCCTTGTGGAAGGGCTTATGTCGCTGCTGCTGCTTCTGGTGGTCGCCATACCCACCCTGGTGCTGTTATGGCGGGGGGTTCTCGAGGGCGCCCCGGCCGACGAGGCCCTGGAGTAAATCAGCCCTTCCAGGCTGCGGCAATTGCGTTCCCTACAGCACGTCGCAGCTCAGCAATGCCGGTTTCTTTGCGCCGGCTGGGATGCACCCGGTTGGTGAGCAAAACCCAGGCATAGCCCCGCTCAAAATCCATCCAGACCCCGGTTCCGGTAAAGCCGGTGTGCCCCAAGGTCTGGCAGCTGCACAGACTGCCCCCGCTGTAGGAAGGGGTGGGTATCAGCCAGCCCAGGGCCCGCTCGGCATGCTGCGGGCGCCGCATCTCCGCCAGCGCTGCCGGGGAGAGCACCTCGCCCTTCATCAACCGGTGGACGTAGGCCAGAACCCCCTTCAAGCTGCCAAAAAGCCCGGCGTGCCCGGTGGCTCCACCCAGGGCAAAGCAGTTTTCGTCGTGAACCTCACCCTGCAAGACCCGCCCGCGCCAGGGGTCGTGCTCGGTCGCGGCACACTGCTCGGGGTTTGGGGGGTTGAAGACCAGGCCCTCCGAAAGAGTAAAAACATCCAAGCCCTTACCCCTTAAGCGCTCCAGCACCAGCCCCAACAGGATGTAGCCGATATCGGAATACACATGCGCGCCCACCGGCCCCACTTCCCAGCGGTGCTGCAAAACCCGGTGCTTAAGGGTGTGGGCCTCCCCGCCCCAGGTATAAACGGCCTCCCAGGCCGGCAGCCCGGCCACATGCGTTAGCAACTGCCTTAGGGTACGGCTGGGCAGCTCGCTACCCTGCATCCAGGCCAGCTCGGGCAGGCAGCTCGAGAGCGGGTCGTCCAGGTCGGCCAGCCCCTCCTCCACCAGATGCAGTATTTGCGGCACGGTAAAGAGTACCTTGGTCAGGCTGGCCAGGTCAAAGAGGGTATCGGGGTCAACCGGCGCTGGCTTCTGCAGGTGCTTGACCCCGCTGCAAAACATCTCCGAGGAGCCATCCAAACCCACCACGCCCAAAGCAACCCCCGGTATTCGCCCCGATTCAACCGCCCCCTGAACGATCTGCGAAGCCTTTTTTAGCATGGCCTCCCCAGTCTATACCGCTCGCCCAGGCAGCAGCGGTAGAGTCTAGAATCTACAAACCACCTTACCCAAATCAGGCACTGCAGTTATGTTTAGAGCATGAACCGCCGTGCTTACCCAT
>OGCI01000888.1_pt1 | contig 29068 bp, 19 predicted proteins | sample 1570021 | NCBI WGS metagenome assembly OGCI01 (sample SAMN06264664, study PRJEB24512) | hot springs metagenome | isolation source: Hot spring water | place: South Africa: Tshipise | collected 2015-06-21 | reverse complement strand
GTAAACATCAGGGTATTTTCGTTTTCCTGAGCGTAAGTGACTTGCGATATTTCTAAGGCATTATATCTGGGCAATCTAATTATAGAGGCAAAAATGGAGTGATGCGCGTATCTTGCCCATGTGATGGATAATGTTAACTGCTACTCCAGTTGAAAACAATAAATGTTTGAACACCAGCCAAGCGACCCGCTTCAAGGTCAACATCCCTGTCTCCTATGAAAACCGCCTCACCCGTGGAAATATCAAAGCGTTCAAGAATCATTTTCAAACCCTCGGGCTGCGGTTTTGTTCTTCTCACGCTATCCCGCGATATGACCAGTTCGAAAAGCTCTTTCAAATTGTTTTCAACAAGGAAAGACTCAATCGTTTCTGTTAGATTGGATGAGAAGATCGCCTTCCTGATTCTTCTTGGTGATTTCCGAATGTATTCGATGAGTTCGTGGTTGGGCAAGGCGTTCTCAAGCCCACGTTTCTCGAATTTAAGGATTATCCCCCGAGCCTCATCGTAAGCTTTACGCCCGTATTTTTCCTCGATGATATACAATTTCTCGTGCAGGGGATGAAACTGGTTCAAAAAGCTGTATTTTTTTCTGAAGAAATTGTGAAGCTCCGCTCTCAGGGAGGAATAATCGGTATTCAAGCGCACGAGCACCCCGTCAAAATCACAGATGAGCGCTTTCTTTCCGGAAAGTATTCGGTCAAGAAAGGATATCAAATCTTGATGACAGACCAATTTTCACCCTTGATGAGTTTCTGTCCCATATCGGTGTACCTTATCCAGTACCACCCTTCAGGGAGCGCGTTGTACCGGGGTAGGTCTGGGATTTCCTCTCCGAAAGCTATTTTCACGTAATATAAGGGCATGTTGGAACCAGCGGTTGCGAAGAAATTTGATGTCGTGAAAAATCTGCCTGAGTTTATTTCGGTCACGCATGGAATTCCTTCTCGATTCTCCTTTATGTCCACGCAGAAAATTCCGGTCGCTTTCTCGTCCGCGGTCTTGACCGCGTTTGTGGCAACCTCATTGACCTTATCGTTGTGCACTGTTTTCGCGACCGAAGGGCTTGAGCTTTGTCCCGATGGCGTTAGATAACCGTATATGTATTCGAGCCTTTCTCTTGCCTGGGACGTTATCAATTCGCCATCTTTCCAGATGCTTTGGAAGGCGTATTCCCTTCCTGGAAGGAACTCGCAAACCATGAAATCTTCATAGCTATATTCGCCTTTGGCTTCCCAGTACCGTATCCAGAGGTCTCCTTGCTCCAGGCTTGTTATGGGTAGCGTCGCTTTAGAACCAAAGCCTGTGATGGGACGGAGCCATCCCTTGGGATAAATCCGGAAGATTTTATCGAGGGCTTGCGCAAGGTCTTCCTTTGAACTAACCCGAAACGAGAGGGGAACCGGAACGCCTTTCTCTCTTAGATACTCTATGAGCGCGATTTTGTTCTGGCAGAGCTCGACCGTTTTGGTGGCGGGAAGAAGCGTTTTGGCTTTGAGCTTTTCCCTGTTTCTCGCGAGCGTGAGCACCTCAATGTCGGGCTGTGGGTGAGCGAACTCAACTCTTTCGCGTTCGATTATCAAATTTAGTTTCTCAAGGTAGGAGGGGTCTTTTGCCGGGGGGATAAGATACTTCTTGTCCGCCCCGGAGACAAGTTCGAGGTGGTAAAGATTGATGTCGGTTCCCACGATATAAAACTCCTCCCCTGATTTCCTCAAACAGTCTATGAAGTTTGAAGCGGCGGGTCCCCCGGCTCCGGTAACGAGAATCCTTTTCATCGCGGCTGCCTTTCCCTACATTTGCCTTAAAACGGAAACATGGCTGCCATAACTAACGTATCAAATGTTTATTATATTTATTTTGAGATTAAACAAAAACCATGTTATATGAAATCTATCCATCCCGTAGTTCTTATGGTTTTATCATTATCTCAAGATATTGTTTTATCGTCGGTAAACCGGTCGCAGATGGAACGCCGAAACTTGACATCAAATCCAGGACCAATGTTCATGTCAGGTTAATCTGGTAAATGAAAGCGAAAACGCGTCTATGGCGTAACCGGTCTGGGTCAAAGAATTCGTTCCGATCACTTAAGTAGTTGAGGTGCCGGTCTTATTCAGTATCTGTACTTAAGGTACGGTTTGGAAATATCTAAAAATTAAAAGGAAATCCATTCCAAGACAGGGGTTTGGTAATTAGTTAACAATCAGTTTTGGAGCTGATGCCCAACCGGGTTTTCTTTGGTTATAATATCGCAAAGGATTTTGTAATTGAAATCATAAGAATAGACCAGTCATACGGAACTTATTTTTTTATGAAAGGTAACAGAGATATTATCAACGTGGGTATCATAGGGCTTGGCTACTGGGGTCCGCACTATGTTCGAATTTTTTCCCAAATGCATCATACCCGCGTGGAGTTATGCTCCGACATTAACACAGAGAGGCTCGAACACATTAAAAATCTCTTTCCGGGCATTCAGGTGGCGGCTAATGTCAATGAGGTAATAAATTGCGACGCTGTCGACGCGGTTGTCATCGCTACGCCGGCGACATCCCACTATCCTCTTGCTCGCGAAGCGCTCGAAAGCGGAAAAGACGTGTTGGTCGAAAAACCAATGGTGATTGATACGGCAAGTGGCGCCGAACTAGTGTCCATGGCGAAATCTCATAAAAGGGTCTTGATGGTCGGACACACGTTTCTTTTTAACCCCGGAATCATAAGGATGAAAGAGGTTTTGGATTCTGGCGAGGCTGGTGAAATCTACTATCTGCACTCCACCCGAACTAATCTCGGACGAATAAGAGAGGATGTGAACGCGCTCTGGGACCTTGCTCCCCATGATGTTTCTATATTCTCTTATCTGCTCGGAACAATGCCCGAGGCGGTGTGCGCCAACGGCGCGTGCTTTTTGAAAGAGGGGCGAGAAGACGTTGTTTTCCTAACCCTTTATTATCCCCACGGCAAGATAGGAAACGTCCATGTCTCGTGGATTGACTCAAACAAGGTTAGAAAGGTAGTCGTCATAGGGAGCAGGCAGAGGATTTCCTTTGACGACCTTGACCCTTTGGAAAGAGTAAAGATTTTCGAGAAGGGCGCGGAAATTAAAGGAAGGTCTGAAGGCGATTTCGGGAAGTTTCAGCTTCTTTTGAGAGACGGGGATATTTATAGTCCTAAAGTTGAGCCAATAGAGCCACTCATGGCTATGTGTTCTCACTTCGTTGACTGCGTTTCTGAAAGAAATAATCCCAAAACAGATGGGAAACACGGTCTTGAGGTTGTCGCGGTGCTTGATGCCGCCCAAAAATCTTTATCTCAGAATGGTAAGAGGGTAGAGGTTCCGTCATTATCATTTTGACCAGGGTAAGAAAGGTTTGAGGAATGCGAGTTCCTTTCGTTGATTTGAAAAGAGATTCACAGCAACAGAAAGAGGAGATTTACAGCGCGATAAATAACGTCATCGAAAGCTCAAGTTTTATTCTTGGCGAACAAGTTGAATCTTTCGAGGCTGAGTTCGCTTATTTTTGCGGGAAAAAATACGGCGTGGGGGTTTCCTCAGGAACCGACGCGATATTTCTTGCGCTCAAGGCGTTGGGAGTTGGCGCCGCAGATGAGGTTATTACCGCCGCTAACACTTACATTGCTACTTTTAACGCGATTTCGATGACATCAGCAAAGCCAGTACCTGTGGATGTGGAGCCTTACCACTACAACATCGATTGCGACGCGATTGAGAGCGCGATAAACGAAAGGACAAAAGCGATTGTTCCCGTTCATCTCTATGGGCAGATGGCGGAGATGGACAGGGTGGTTGAAATCGCGGAAAAGAAAGGAATCCCTATTGTTGAGGATGCGTCTCAAGCGCACGGCGCTTTTTACAGAGGCAAAAGAAGCGGGTCTTTTGGGCTGGCGGCTTGTTTCAGTTTTTACCCGTCCAAAAATCTTGGGTGCTATGGTGACGGTGGAATCGTGGTGACTGATGATGAGGAAATTGCCTCTAAGATTAGGAGGTTGAGGAACTACGGTCAGGAGACCAAAAATCACCACTTGGAAATAGGTTATAACAAGCGACTCGATGAAATCCAGGCGGCTGTCCTAAGGGTTAAGCTTCGCAACCTCGACGCTCAAAATCGCATGCGTATCAATGCGGCGAAATATTACGCCGAAAGGTTGAAAAACATTGAAGACGTGGTCATCCCAACTGCGAGGGAAGAGGATTTTGCCCACGTCTACCACCTGTATGTTATTCGATGCAAAAAAAGAGACGCTTTAAGGGATTACTTGTCTCAAAAGCAGATAGAGACCGCAATACACTATCCGATGCCACCACACTTGCAGCCCGCGTATGCGTTTCTTGGTTATGAAGGTGGCGATTTTCCTGTTTCCGAAAGCCTTTGTGGGCAGATTCTCTCACTCCCAATGTTTCCAGGGATAACCAGAGAGGAAATAGACTGGGTCTGCGATTGCATCGCCGAGTTTTACTCCAGGGAAAACCCGGAGTAACCCCAATATTGCCGCGTCATAGTAACAATTATGACTCCTGTCCCAGTGGCATCGTGGAGTTGGACCTTTCTTGCCGCACGCGTCACGACCAAATGTGCTAAAGCGCACACGAACGGCTCAAACGCTTTGGTATGTGGAGATGATTAAGAATTGCAATTGGCATAATCTTTTGGAAATCTCGCGAATATTACGATTGGATTTCTCCGCATTATGCGGTTGTTACTTTTGTCACCGAACACTCCCGAGTGCTGGAGACGGGCGCATCGAATAAAGAAGGCATGCGGGGACTCGTAAGAGTTTGTGGCGAGCTTACAGGGATTGAGATTTTGCCTGTAAGGACTCACGAGGAATTTGGCGATGCTCATCAGTAAACCACGACTCACAACGTATCAAAGACGATTTATAAAAGTGTGGATTAGCTTTTAGGCGCGCTTAATCCTGGCTGTGTGAATTTTGTAAACAAGCCAAACGGAAAAAAGACCAGTAAGAGCGATTGTTAACTTTCCCTGGTGAAAGGGTTTTCCATGGGGGGCGTATTAGCGAATATACCGAATCTAACATCATGGAGCTTTTGGATGCTTCTTTGTTTAATCATTTCTTTAATCATTACGCGATAAAGACTTATGTTTCCGGCGTACATGAAGGAATTTTTTATTCGAGGAAAATTCCCGAGACATTTTGTAAGTAGGCAAACCTCGGGGAAATGGTGGCGCAGAGATTTAGTGGTCTTTCTTACACCCTCTTGGCAAAGAAAATCTTTATTGTTATAGCCTATCGTGAAATTCATTAGATTGGTTGAGGTAATTTCAATTTTCCTAATTGTTATGTTGCTTTCGTCTTAACGCGAAATCCCGCAGGTGCCCTAAGACCGCTTTTCCGGCTTTGAGCACGAAGCGAAGGTCTTCATAGGTCTTTATTGAAAGAATCGTTCTGCCAATAAATCGGGGCGATAGAAACGCGGTGTATAGCCCTTGGGTGAGTTTTTTAATTTTTTCATCTGGAATGGTTGTTGAAAGAACTGGTCCCCTCATGTCGTATTCATCCCAGTCGAGCGTCCTTAACCACCCGTTCTCTTTCGCTTCCTCGAAGAGAGGTGTTCCGGGATAAGGTATGATGATTGTCGCTTGAAGCATGTCCGCGTAACCTTTCGCGAGGAGGTCTCTGCTCAAGTCAACTGTTCTTTGGGCGTCTTCAACAGTTTCCCAGGGGTAGCCCACCATTGTCGTCAAATGTACGGTCAATCCCGCCTTCTTGGCAAGCTTGCAGCTATCGATTATGTCCTGGACAGTCGTTGCTTTGCGTAGTCTGTCAAGTGTTTTCTGATTTGCGGATTCGAGACCGAACTTAAGCAGGCGGAAACCAGCCTTTTTCATGAGCTTGAACTGCTCTTGGGATATGGCTCCGACCCTCGCGTTGCATGATATGTCGATTTTCTCGTTGTAGCCTCTTTCAATCATTCCTCTGCAGAAGCGCTCGAGCCATCCTCCCGCCGGGAAGGTTCCGGTATCATCGAAGATCTCGCGAACGCCCAAGCGCGCTATCAGCTCACCGATTTCATCAAGGACTCTTTCATGATTCCTTACCCGGTAACGGGGATAGAGAGTTGTCCAAGAACAGAATGTGCATTTTCCGTACCAGCAATCCCTTCCGGCCATCGTGTAGGTATGGGGACTTTTTATGAAAAGGTGCTCACCGTACAGCTTCCAGCAGGTCAATTCCCTGTCTATGTTTGGCAGCGTGTCCAGATCATGGTCAAGCCTGAAGGCGCCGGTCGAAAGGATTTCTCCGTCTTCTCGGTAGAATATTCCCGGTTCAAGCGGCTCATTTTTATCGAGATGTTCTACAAGGTTTGTAAGAAGAAAGTCATAATCCCCTCCGGTGAGGACGAAATCAACCCGGGAGTTTAACAAAGATTCTTCCGGTAGGGCGGTTACGTGGTCTCCGAAAAGAACCACAACCATTTCCGGCAGTTCAGCCTTAAGCCTTCGAATTATCTGCCAGTGTCTTTTAACGACCGGGGTTTTTGTTTCAAGCGCGATTAGGTCTGGTTTTTCATTATTTACATGCTCCCAGAAACGCTCTTCTTTCCATCGCATCGCGATTGCGTCGTTCCAAATGACTTTATGCCCCCGCGCGCTGAGCATTGTCGCCGCCCAAGCAGGCACCATGGGGTATATGAAGGAGGGATTGTGAAACCACTGAAACTGTCTGTTCTGACCGAGCGTCGCGTGCCTTTCCTCCCCGAGCGGAGGATAAGATATCATTATTTTCAACTGTCGCTCATCCTCCTTGAAAGCAAACCGAGAATAAAGCCGATACCGTAGGTGATATTCGTGAGAATGATTCCCGGGAAAATGTACAGGTTAACAAGCGGTTCGAGACTTTTCACAGACGAAAAAGCGCACATGAGCAGGTAAAACCCGAGCACACCCAGAAATGCGTAGAGCAACGGCTTGAACACGAAACTCAAAGCGAGCCCGATCACAAGCCAGATGACGAAAATGGAAGGTACGAAATATTTCAACTTCCGTGATGTTTCAGGGAATTTCTTGACAAAGAAACCCCTGTGCCTGGCGTATGAAAAAACTTGTCTTAAGTGGGGGATGAAAAGTGGTCTTCTGTGATGAAAAACGGTGACATTGGGAACGTACAGAATCTTCTTTCCCTTTTCCTTTGTGAGCTTAAGGCATAAAACGGTATCTTCTCCCGGCCAGAACTCTTCCGGAAAAGCGCACTGCGAATCAAGCTCGGAGCGTCTGACCAGCAGATTGCATGACGGATAGTCGTCCACCTCCCTCATGGCGCGAGGAGCGTATCTGAAAGTTGTATTCGCGGAAACCAGGGAAGATGTATATACGAGACCACCAGCCCTCTGCCGTATACTGTCTTCAGGAGGCGTTAGCGCCGGACCGCAGACCGCGGCGACTTTCCGGTCCTTGAAATACGACGCGGCATTCTTAAGCCACAGGGCGTCCGGCCACGCGTCTGAGTCTATAAAACCAAGGATTTCCGAGTTGCTTTTTCTAACGGCTATGTTTCTTTTCGCGGAGGGACCCACTTTACCGCTTGGCTCTATATGAAGATTTTGTATATGTTCGATTTTAGTGTTTAACTGAGTGTTTTCGTCCGGGACGAGCCATATGTCAAAGTTTGAATAATCAAGATGCGAACACTTGCTCAAGCACTCGAGCGCATAGCGGTCAATGGATTTTGTTGGAATGATGATTGACGCGCTCGGCTCGTGTTTTGACGGGGGGAGCATCGGACTGTCGTAGTATTTAAGGAAGTAAGTCCTGTAAAAGACCGCAAGTGTGTCTATGATGATGTTTCTGATGTCCGACCATTTTATGCGACCGAATTTTCCCTGAAAGGTGAGATTTATTGGCGCTTCCAGAATGGAAAAGCCCAACCTGTGGGCGACGGCGAGCAATTCGAGGTCCATGGCGTACTGCTTGCAGAGGATTCTCGGAAAAGTTTTCTCAAGCAGCTCTCTTTTAAAGAGTTTTATTCCGGTCTGCGTGTCTTTAACGGGTAGATTGAACAAGACCCTGGTAAACATGTAATAGATTGAGCTAAATATTTTTCGGTGAAATGGATAATCAAGTTTTGAGAGGGGATGCCTTTTGCTGCCTATCACACAGTCTGCGTTATTTTCTTTCATGAGAGACAAAAAACTTGTTATATGGGATGGGTGCAGGTCCAAGTCGGCGTCAATAAAGCAGACAACATCCCCTGAGCTTTCCCAAAAGCCCCTCATGAGCGCGTTGCCTTTTCCTATGTTTTCGGGAATGTTTAACACAAGCACATTCTTGAAATTGCTGGCTGCCCTTTCTATTTCATCCGCGGTCGAATCCGTGCTCCCGTCGTTGACAACCACTATTTCGTAGTCGGCGAAAGAAGCCTCGAGCACGCGCGCGGTCTCGGAGACCATTTGGAATATCACGTTTGCCTCATTGTGAGTAGGTATTATTACCGATAAGTCTTTCCTTTTGGATTCAAGCATTTTCAAACCCGAGCCTTTTTGGCACACAATCTCACTTAAAGATTCACCATTCAGGTTAAAGCAGTTATCCGAGCGGGACAAGACCGCAAGTGCATGCTTGCATGCGTAAACCAGGTTATCACTTATATAAGTTTTATAAGTTTTTGTCATTCATTTGTGTGTATCATATTGTTGTTTTGTGCGGAAAGAAAGAAGAGGGAGTTAGTGAAATTGCGAGAGATATCTTTCCCTTCTATCTCGGTAGTTATTCCCACATTGAACTCTTCAACTACGCTTTCGCAATGTCTTTCGAGCATCGCATCCCAGACCTATCCGGGGAGTATCGAGATTATAGTCGCTGATGGTGGCTCCGCTGACGACACGATAAAAATCGCAGAAGACTTTGGCTGTGTTGTCATTTCCAATCCTTTAAAAACTGGTGAGGCAGGGAAGGCGGCAGGGATAAAGAAAGCCAGGGGCGAAATTATCGCGCTTATAGATAGCGACAATATACTTCCTGAGTCAGACTGGTTGGTGCGAATGGTTCGACCGTTTGAAAACCCTCTGATAGTTGCCGCTGAACCTATTGAATATACCTACAGAAGGAGTGACGGCACTCTTACCAGATACTGCGCTCTTATGGGAATGAATGATCCCCTCTGCTATTTTTTGGGAAATTATGACAGGTATTGTGTCTTATCCGGCAAATGGACCGGTCTTGACATACGTTCGAGAGATAGCGGCGATTTTTTGGAGATTGAACTGGAAGAGGGCAAAATACCAACTATTGGGGCTAATGGTTTTATGGTAAGAAAGGAAGCTCTCAAAATCTTGCAACCCCGTGATTATCTTTTTGATGTTGATATGGTGGCAGAGCTCGTAAGATCAGGCATGCGCAAGTTCGCCAAAGTAAAGATTGGAATCGTTCATCTTTACGGTAAGGGCTTGATTTCCTTCACGAGAAAGCAGCTCCGCAGGATCAGGGATTTTCAATACTTTAAATCTATTGGGCTGAGGACTTATGAATGGACTGAAGGCAGAAAGAAAGGAATAACAAAATTCATTCTTTCATGCGTGACTATACTTCCTCTCATATTTCAAATGATTAAAGGATATTCTCGAAAAAAGGACCTCGCGTGGTCATATCACTTGCCTGCTTGTCTTGTTACGCTTGTTGTTTATACTTACGGATACATTGAGGGGATTATCCGCCCGCGCGCACATAAACGATCATCATGGTATCAGAGCGGGTGATAAGGCAATACAAACGCTTCTACCGAAAGACTGGTTTCATCTCGAAATGTCTTAGGCGATAATTTTTAGAAATCTCACAGGGTTATTGTTCTTTTCTTATCATTTAAAGGGAAGACCTTTCGAGGATTTCTCTGGCGAATTGCGCCTGTTTGCTTTTCGGAGCTTCCTTGATAACTTTTTTAAGTTGATATATACCCCGTTTTTCTTGCCCGAGCTCAAGTAATGTGATGCCATAGTAAAACCTCGTCTGGTGGTCTCCAGGGTCGAGTTCAATTGCTTTTTTAAGATCATTGCTTGCTTTTTTCATATTACCAATAGTGAAATATATTGAGCCTCTTTCTTTGTAGGCGTATGCGTTTTTTTCTTTTAGCAAGATGAAATCATTTAGTTCTTGCAAAGCCTCGTAGCTCATATTGAGCATTCTGTACGCAAATGATATCTGCATGGTTCTGAAATCCGGGTTGAAAACTCGCGCTTTCGGGATGCGTTCAATGACTTCGTGGTAGCGGTTAAGGCTATTGAGCGCAAGCCCGTAAAACTCAAAAACGTCAGAGAACGTCAAACAGGAGTAGAGGGAGAAAACATAGTGGTCTTTGAGAAAAAACTCCGAGATTCTTTCGTAAACCTCTACGGCTTTCTCGAATTGCCCGCGACCAACATAATGAGTGGCGAGCATAATAAGCGGAAAACAAATGGCTTCCCTCGCGTCGGAATCAAGGTTCGAAATGTTTTTTTTGGGGAGAGGATATTTCCTGAACGCTTCACTGGCACTTATTTTCTTAGGGGGTGGCGCTCCCTTAGCGCTCAACTTGATCGAGAACCCCCTCCATTGGTAGTTCCATGAATGGTCTACAAACCCCTGATATGTGTAGAATACAGGCGTGTCCCTGAAATTCTTCTCGACTATTCTTACTAATTTGGAGCCTGTAATCCTCTTGTCATTGGGAGTTTGACGCAGAAGGAGGTCTTTTCCCTCGAAACCCGGGGCGTTTACCGCGGCTGGCAGTATGAGCCTCACGTCAGGTCTTATTCTTTCTGATATTTGTAGATATCTGGCTGGGAAGTATACGTTGTCATTGTCGATGATAACCACGGCATTTTTATCCGTTTCCTCAAAGATGCCCCTGGCAAGTCTTACCGAATAATCGTCTTTGCTCTTATCAACCTTACTGTAATGCGTGATGATTGAATTCAATGGCGCAAGGAAGAATACGCATGTGAGAAATGCCGCGGTTAGTTTTTGGAAGACGTATTGAAACCCTCCCGTTGCGTCTTTTAACGCGCTTCGCACCGCTTCGGCGCCAATGCCAATCCATATCGCGAAGATCATATACGCCGGATAGTAAAAGTGCGCCCTCACGATTGCCTCTTGTTGACGGTAAAGCATCACCGGGATTGCCAGAAAGAAGAAGGTGAGAAGAAGAAAAGCCGCGTGCCTTCTTTTGATTGTCTTGAAAGACAATATTAACCCCACCCATCCCAGTAACCAGAAATGCGGGTATTCGGTGAGAAGGGATTTTAAGAACCGGAGGAGTCTTGACGGTAGAAAGACCAACGGGTATTTGAACAGGCCGGATCGCTGATAATGCATCGTGACATGGTAAAACCAACGCAGTGGTGTTGATGGATCACCGAAGTTGTACGCCGGACCCCTGAAAGCGGCGGCGGGAAGGTAAACGTAGGGAAGAATTCCGAGGAGGAAGAAAAGAATGATTCGAGGGGCATTCCTAACGTTTATGGCGGCTTGCCAGTTCGTATCCAGAATGAAAACGGCTATGGCGAGGATTGCGAATGCCGCGGTCATGTGATTCGAAAGCGAAAGCCCAGCGATGAAAGCAAGAAGTAAAAGCGTGTTGTCAGCGCTCTTCCTCATTTTGGATGTAACAAGTTCTTCCCATTTAAACGCGAGCAGCAACATAAGCGCTATAAAGAAAGCGTTTAGGCTGTAAGTTTCAGGTATGACGGACTGCGACCAGAACGTGTATGAGAAAGAAAAAGCAAGCGAGGCGGCGATGCCAGAGAGCCTGCTTTTTGAGATTCTTAAGAGAATCGCGTAAAGAAGGCAGCATGTCACGGAGGCGAAGAAAGACGAATAGATGCTTACGCGGAAGGGTATCGAGCCGAACGGAAAGAGGCTAACAAAGACCTTTAAGCTCATCAGATAAAGGGGATAACCGGGACCGTGGCAGTTGCCGGTTGTCACCAGCGCCGAAAGAAAATCGCCCGCGTCGCAGGAAGTTACCGTTCTTGCTGAAGTCGTGATTCGCAGTATGAAGCAGATGACAAAGATTGCAGCAATGATAAGAGAATCCGGGCGGTCTGTTAGGCGTACTCTCGCCACACTCCTTATCTTCAATGTTCTTTTAGAACCTCCCCTTTGATTCATTGAAAATTTCCTTTTCGCTTTGCGGCGGAACTACGACCTTTACAATTGAATATTTTTAACACGCCCTGGTTTACCGAAGCGATGCGTTCCGTTGAGCGGAAAACGATAGTCCGTGGGATGAAGCGCCGAGCCGTGAACTCTTGCCGAATAAATTTGAACGTTTGCGTTTCTCTGTATTGTACGCACTTTTTCCTTTATAGCCTTCGTTAAAGTTTTCCCTGATATCAAAAGGAGGGCAGAGGCGGAGACGGGAGGAATAAACGGCGCGCACATGAGATGTCGGGTATTGCCCGCGCGCACACAAAGCGCATAGACATGAAAGCACATTGGGGTAATTGCCGGAAGCACGTCAATTCTCAAACCCTACCTCCTTTAAGGGTTTCCGTTAGATGTAAGTTTATCAATTTCTATGTTGGAATATGTATTCGGTGGAGATGTTTTTTATTGTCTGTAATATCGGGTAGTTTGGGTGTTGTTTTGCGTCCGTTGAAATATGTATTCGGTGAGGATGTATTTTCTGGTTTCATGGTTTTTCCATATAGGCATATATTTTACGAGTAACCGGTATGGATAGGTGCTGGCAAGAAACACGTTTATAGTTCGTATTTAGCTAAATATTAGGCGGCTTGGCGGAGAAAATTGTGTGTGGTATATGGGAAAACGTTTTTGCACCCGAAAAGAATGAGAATCGCGGTCCAACAAATCAAGAACATCGGACGTACGTTTTGTTACGCGCGCAAGGAATGAAAGTTTGGGTGGGGTCATCGGAGATACAACTGTGAAATGACCACGTTTTCACGCGTGGAAAGAATGGACCAATTACGAGTAGCTCTCAGGCGATATCCAGGTCCGTTACTTGCGCTCGCAAACGATGAATTGTTTTGAAGCCCTTCTTCGCGCTCATATGATAGGTAACCGAAAATACTCGTCACTTTTTCTACGCGCGAATTTGATTTCTTTTGAATGCACCAATGCAATGTCGCGTTTGGTTGGATAAAATCTTTTTACCTGACCGCGCTTTGGTCTTGGGAAGCGTGCGGAAACCCGTGCGTTACAGCTCAGGGGAGCAATGAGCTTCATGTTGACCTCCGTATTCTCGAGGAGTGGACCTTTTTGGATGCAGAGAAAAGAAGCTCTTTAGGTGGGCACAATATTGTATGGATTGTGGTGGTTCTTGTTCTCTTCTTTCTCACAAGAATTCTTTTCCTGTGCAGCCTTCCCGTCTTTTACGATGAAAGCATATACATCCGCTGGGCTCAAAGGGCTTTGCATGAAGGCGCTTGGTTTGTTTCGCTTACCGATGGCAAACCCCCGCTTCATGTATGGTGGATGGTTCCTTTCCTGAGATTTTTCACCGATCCCCTCATGGCCGGACGCCTCGCATCCGTCCTGGCGGGTTTGGTCTCTTTGGCTGGGGTCGTTCTAATCGGAAGAGAGCTGAAAGACTTAAAAACGGGTCTTTTTGCAGGAATTCTTTATGTGGTATGTCCTTTTACCCTTTGGTACGACCGGCTCGCGATTACGGAAGGACTGCTATTGGCTCTATTCGTTTTTACAATTTTTTTCGAGCTGAAGGCTTCACGTAACCTTTCTCCGGTTTATTTTTTGCTTGCAGGCATTTGTTTTGGGCTCGCGCTGCTTGCCAAAGGCACGGCGCAGCTTCTTGCTCTAATAGTTCCTTTCGCGTTCGTCGTTCGCCCTAAGAATGAGCGTCCCACGGGGTTTGCTTTGAAGTGGGCTTCAGGCGTCGTCATGTCTTTGCTTGTGGGCTTTGGTCTTTATAACGTTCTTCGGATCTCTCCTCTGTTCGGTCAGATTACCGCCAAAACTTCTCAGACAACAAAGACATTTTCGGAATTACTCCAAGAACCCTTTGACGTTTTTTTCGTTAACTTTACGGCTATCATAAAAACGTTGTGGGTTTTTCTCACGCCTTCTATCTTCATTCTATCGATAGCCGGGCTGATTCTCGGGTTGAAAAGAAGGTGGCGACCGGCGATATTTCTCTCCTTGTGGGTGACGGTTGTCTGGATTGTTGAATCGTTGATAGCCAAACACTGGATGTTCCCCACCATACTTCCCAGGTTCTTTCTTGCGCTTGTGCCGCCGCTCCTCATATCTACGGGATATTGCCTTCTTGAGAGTTTCGAATATCTTAAGGAGAAGTACCTGGAGGCTTCGAAAAAGACCCTGCAAGCTTTCGTCGCGGCTTTCTTGATCGTGCTGCTCGGTTTTCCGCTCTTGAACGTATTTGTGATCGCTGCTTCCCCATCAAATGCGGTTTTGCCCGAATGGATAAGATTTCAGTATCTTGAAGGGTGGCCTGCGGGAACCGGCATGAACGAGATAATATCCGTTCTCGAAAAGGAGAGTGAAAAGGGAAGAATAACGGTGGGTTCCAATATGCCGGGGATCGGACTACCCACAGATGCGCTCTTGATGTACTTTCATGAAAACAAGAACGTTGAAATAATCACTTTCAGGTATGATGCGCGGAATCTTCCCGATAAACTCATGGAAGCTTCGAAAAAAAGGCGGACGTATGTCGTGTTCAACATGTTCGGTGAAAGAAACGTTCCGAATCCCGGTTGGCCTGTGAGGACCGTTCGGAAATTCCAGAAGGGCGAGGGAAGCGCGTATTCGATTTTCCTGCTGAGAGTCACCTCCGCTTGATGCGGGGACGGGGATGCCCGCAGGCATTTTAGGCCTGCTTAACGTTTTTCAAGCCTGGAATAATCTGGTTCTTGCTCACGGTCCCGAGCGCTTTCACTTTTGGGGCTACTTAACGTTTTCCAAGGCTGGAATCACGGCATTCGGGCATGATATATATGCTTTATGTATGGTATATGCTTTATGTGCGCTTCAAATGAATCCAGAAATGGTTCAGCCTTTTCGTGAAAACTGTGAAGTGATTGTGGTTTTCGGTTCCGCAGATTTTATGAATAACAGGCGCTGAAACAAATCAGCGGGGCTAATTACTGTGTTTGGTGTTTTCGGGTCAGCGGATTTTTTGAATTTTGCTTCGGTTTGGCGTGATGCTAAATGTCAAAGAGAAAAAAGCTTAACACGGGGATAATGATCATATTGATACTCATTGCCGCTTTTGTTCTGCGCGTTGTTAACGTTGGACATTCTCTTTCATGGGATGAAGCCTGGAACGTTAATTCCATTATGGATGGCGCGACAGGCAACACAGACCCGGAGTCAACTTTTTTCCCGAATCTGTTACGCCATCCACCGGCGTATACAGGTATTGGTCTGCTTTACGCTATGGTTACCAGAACCGATAGGTTCGGTCTTGCCACAGCGCTCGAGGTCCTCTCCATTCTTTTCTCTCTTGCTCTCATTTTTGCGGTCTTCATATGCGGGCGCGAATGGTTCGGGGAATCCGCTGGGCTCGCGGCTTCCTTCGTTTTCGCTCTTATGCCTGCGGCTCGTGTTTTTGATACTTGGATAAAGCAGGAATCAATGACCCTTTTCTTTGGGCTATTATTCTTGTTTTTCTTCTTCAGGAAAAGGTACCTTCTTTCAGGGCTTTTTCTGGGCGTTTCAATGCTTACGAAAGAAATCGCCGTTTTCGTCATCCTTGCGGTCGGACTTTTCATATTGGTCTTACGCAGATGGAGGGAGATAAGGGGATTCATCATCGCGAATATGGTTGCTTTTGCGGTCTGCGCATGGTGGTACCTGTTTGTCTCGACCACTAAGGGGATGTTTCTCGAGTTCTTTCTGGGAAGGCACGTGTCTGCCATCGTCTGGCGAAAACCCTGGCACTTCTACTTTGCCCGGATTCCACAAGATCTCGGGTGGGGGATAAGCGCGCTCGCACTTCTTGGGCTCGTCTTTATTTTACGGCAGGTAAGACTTCAGAGGGCTCATCAAGAAAACAAGCCCAGTGATATGGAGCCGTTTTCTAAAGGGGAGTTCAGTTATTTTCTGCTTTCGTGGATCGCGGCTGTCTATATTCCTCTTTCATTTTCCTTTGGCAAACCTCCTTGGATGGTTTATTCAGCTTTTCCCGCTTTTGCTCTTCTTTCAGGGTGGGGGGTATCAGGTCTTATTGAGGTTGTCAAATCAAAGCGGAGACGCACCATCGTCTTCGGTTTAGGGCTCGGAATGTGCGCCCTTGCGTTTGTGCCCTCAATTCTGATTTCTTTCAAGCCGTTTGTGAAACGGGCTGATGTCATGCACGAGGTTAACGCAGCCTCCAAAAGAGTCGCGGAATATATCAATGAGCAAAACATATCTGGGGCAAGGGTGATGATGAGGCTAAATGACCTAACTCCCGTTTTTGCTTTCTACCTTGAAAGTTACAAACCAGGCAGTATGGTGCTTCTGCCGCTCGAAGGCAGAGTTGAGACCGATTTTCACAAACACCGCATTTTCTTGCTCGACAACAACACAGGAATTGAAAAACTATTTGAATATGCAAAAAGAGTGCGCCCTCATTATTACTTGTCAACAAGAAACGCAAGATTGGGTCGGGAACTTTCACGGTATGTGAAGCCGAAGATGACCGGGGTTCTTCTCCTTTTCGATTTAAGACCTTATGAAATAACCTTAAAAGTTATAGAGGGTCTGGGCTTCCAAGGTTCGGCTTACCTGTCGGTTTTTAAGGGCTGTTCCCGCATAACACGTTACGCCTCCTTCCCGTATTCTTAAACTCTTCGACTAGGATTCTTTTCTTTTGAGCTTTATGTGACTTTCGGACAGAGAATTCATGGTCCGCCTTGTTGCTGGATGCAGCATGATGAATCTCTATCGAATATCGAAAAATTGATAAAAAACATTGGAATAGGCAATCACTAAAAGTATACTGACCAGTCAGATATACTGTTTGCAATGATTTGCGTTATACAAAATAAGATTGTTGCCTGGCTTCAGAGGGGGGAATAGGAGTGAAAAAGAATCTTCTAATCGTTGCCCTGTCAATGACTTCAATTATTTCCATATCTTGTTTCTTGTGCCCAGCGCTAGCAGCAAACGGAACCAAACCTAGCCCTCCGGAGCGTCCGCTTACAGGCTACGGCTCGTGTGAAAACTATATTGCCTCCAAACATACGCTTCTTCAGGCTGGCTGTCCCTATATCGCGACAAGAGTTTCCTGCTTCGTTCCGGATGTGCTTAAAAACGGGAGCAAGGCTCCGGTGGTTGTATTTCTGCACGGTTTCAAACTTGTCAGGCCCGACTTCTACATGGACTTAATCACTCATCTGACTCGTCAGGGATACATAGTTATTTACCCGTGGTACAACGTCGAAAGTATTTTGCTCTCGCTGTTTGACACGGATCAGAATGTGTTCATGAGAAGGGCAATCGACAACACGAAAAGGGGATTATCGCTAGTTGGAAGTAAAGCGGACCTTACCGATGTGACCGTTTTTGGGCATTCGCTCGGGGGGCTTCTCGCCTCATGCTGGATAGGTTCTGGCGGGATAAAGCCCAAAGCGATTCTCATGGCAAACCCGTCAACTGATCCTTCGCAGGGGATCCCGGAGTTCATACGCCAGTTCATAAGAATTAACCCGATAGACTGGAAGAATCTTGCGAAGCGGGTGGATGTTCCCGCGCTGATCCTGACCGGCGATCAGGACACGCTTGCCCCGCCATATCAGGCGCTCGACCTTTATGCGCATCTGACGAACGCGCCCGCGCGCTCGGTTTATTGTTTGCGGACTGACGACCATGGAGAGCCGGCGATTGTCGGCAACCACAATATGGCTTTAACCGGTAACTGGCTTATCCCTGAATCTCTAATGAACACCGTTTTTGGCGGCGCTGGGAAAGTTGACACGGCGGACTGGAGGTTTGTCTGGGCGGCGCTGGATGCTGTTCTGGGCAACAGGACGGAACTCAATTTCGATATGGGCAACTGGAGCGACGGAACCCCCGTTAAACCTGTTGTCCGACTTGCCCCTTAGTTAAATCTATCTATCCCGAAAAAATTGCAAAAATGGTGCGATGCAAAAATGGTGCCAGGCACCATTTTTGCATTATTTGGTGGATTTGATGGTTATGAAGGAAGCATGCCTTGGGTCAAGTCTAGCGAGGATGTCCCCGGCTGTTGGTGGAAAAGGGAAATATCCAGCGCCTACGCGAGATTTGACGGTGAACCCTTGACATTCCAGGAGTTCTGTTAATCCGACGAGAGTAAAGATTCTTAGATGTCCATAATGAACATCCACCGGGTTTTCTCCCCTATGAAGGGCAAGCGGATTTCCGACCCCGGCCATCCTTTGGCTTATATTAGTCATGGAGAAAGGAAGCCATCCAAAGAGGAGAGCGCCAATATTGTGCCAAGATGCAAGATTCTCTGTTGAGACTACGAACACCCCTTTCTTTCGCAGTATTCGGTAAGTCTCATTAAGAAATGTGTCGACGTCATATAAATGCTCGATCACCTGGTTTGCCACTATCGCTTCAAATGATGAATCTTCAAATGGGAGACAACTGTTTAAGTCAGCCTTTACTACTCTGATCCCCTTATCTGAGGTGGCTTGAAGGTTTGCATCTAATATGTCCACACCAAAAGCTTCTTTCGCTCCGGTTGCTTTTTTTATTTCTGCTGTTAAAGACCCATCGCCGCATCCAAGGTCCAGTATATTTTCAATACGCTCGCCAAGAAGATTAACAATGGTTTTTCTATTTTGGGTTTCGGCATGTTCCCATGTTTTACTCATGTATTTTCTCAAAGGTTTCCTAAAAGCGGAAATTAGCACTGTGCCCCCTCTGTTCTGATTTCGGATTTTGAATCTGATGATTTTACTCAAAAGCTTCTACTTTACTCATAAGCATTTGAATTATATCAACTGAATGTTACGTATTCTTCCAGACTCAGCACAACAAATGAAATTCGCGCAGCAACTCCCAATTTCAAAATCGATATGGGCAACTGGAGTAACGGACCCCCCGTCAAACCTGTCGTCCGACTCGCACCTTAGATAAATCTATCTACCCCGAAAAAAATGCAAAAATGGTGCCTGGCACCATTTTTGCATTTTTTTGTTTGTGGGTGGAAATAATTCGCGTTTGGATATAAAGTTTATTTCCATGGACGGGCTATTCTATGTTGCAGCAGTCATAATAGGGCTCGTTTTCGGGAGTTTTTTCAACGTATGCATATACCGCCTCCCGCGAGATGAAGACTTGGGAGCGCGATCTCGCTGCCCTTCATGCCGCGAAATAATCAGGTGGTATGACAACATACCGATTGTGAGCTTCATCATTTTAAGGGGCGGATGCAGGCATTGCGGGAGTCGCATTTCTTTGCGTTACCCCATTGTCGAGGCGGGAAGCGCGGCGTTATTTGCGCTTGTTTATTACTGGAGCGTCAATCTCGTTCCTTTGGATTTGAAGATATCCACTCCAAAAATCACTACCCCTGAAATTTTCATAGGCTTGATTGTCGTCTCAGCGCTGATAATTTCGACAGGGGTAGATCTGAGACACGGCATCATCCCAAACGAGGTTACCTATACGGGTTTTGCGCTGCTAATTCCTCTCACTGTGGGTCTTGCGCTGTGGCGTGACCAGCCGGGCAGAATTTTAATCTCTTTCGCGAGCGGCATTGGCGCTGGCGGATTCTTGCTCTCGGCTGGATTGATTTACGGAGCCTTGTTCATGAAAAAGAGCGCCGCAAAGGGTAAAAGCACGGGCGCTCAAAGCGAAGAACAAGACGAAGAACAAGGATCCAAAACTCGGAGTCACACTGACGATTTGGATGAAAGCTCAACGGAGGAATTGAAAACCGGCATCGGTATGGGGGATGTCAAATTGATGACAATGACCGGACTCGCGCTCGGTTACTTTCACTGGTATTTAGTCATTCTTGCGCTTTTCATGGGTTATTTCATGGGTGCCGTAGTTGCGATCGCGCTTATCGCGCTTAAGAAAAAATCAAGAAAGGACCGAATCCCGTTTGCTCCCTACCTTGCGATAGGCTCGTTTGTTTCTTTGATCTGGGGTTATAAAATCATAGAGATATACTTGAACCTTCTCGGATAACGGCTGCTTTAGGGATAGCTTTAGGGCTAAACCGTTCGTTTAAACATCGAGCTTAATCCCTTTCTGAAACTTCTCTTTTCAAAACATGCAAAAGAAATCCCTGAAAATCCCGAAACTCCCGCGAAAAAATGTTAAAGTTTGTTGAGAAAGTTGACGAAATTGGATATTGACAATTTCGGTGAAAATATTTGATAATTTAAGTCTCAAGTTAAGGTAGATAAGAGTTGTCTCAACCAGTTAAAAAGGTTTACGTTGAGATTCAGAGCTCAGGTGGGAATGATTTGAAGAACAAACTACTCACGGTAAATGAAGTCGCAAAGATTCTCCGAGTCTCCAACATGACTGTCTACAGGCTTGTCAAGAGCAATCAGTTGACCGCAATAAGGGTTGGCAAAAACTACCGGATAAAAGAAAGCGAAGTCGAGAAGTACATCAACAAGGGAGAACGCCAGTGAAAGTGCCGGATGGCGAATACCTTATGATAAAATGTGACCAGAATTACCTCTCAACTCAGACCTATCAGGTAAAGTGCGGGTTTAGAAACAATAACTTAGAGACAAGAATTAACTGAGGTTTTGAATAAAAGAAAGGTTGATTTAAAATAGGTGCTCACCGCAAGAAGGTGGGAAGTCGATCGGAACGGGAGTGTTAAGTTTGGCTAAAGCAACCGCGATCGGGTTAGATATCAGCACATCATCTATCAAGTTTGCCGAAGTCAATCTCGGAAAAAAAGAGCCTGTTCTGACTAACATCGGGATGGTACCGCTTCCCGAAGGATTGATCCGGGATGGTGAGGTCGAAAACCTCGAGGGTGTGTCAGCGGCTCTGAAAGAACTCTGGAAGCAGTTCAGGATTAAAAGGAAAAGGGTAATACTTGGAATCGCCAACCAGAAGGTGATAGTCCGCCCCATGGACCTGCCCTATTTACCGGCTGAGGAACTTGACAGCGCGGTCAGGTATCAGGTTCAGGAATTCATTCCCATACCCATCGAGGAAGCCGTGATTGATTACGAAGTTGTTGATGAGTACATAACTCCAGAAGAAGAGCGAATGCAGACGGTTCTCCTTGCCGCAGCTCACAAGGAAATGGTGAACATATTTGTGGATGTTTTGCAAGCTGCCGGTCTCGTTCCCGAGGCTGTTGAGGTAAAGGCGTTCGCAATTGTCCGTTCGCTTCTCAAGAAGGAATACCAGTTCTTGGAGGAGGAGCAGGAACCTACGGGAAGCGTCTGCCTCGTGAATGTTGGCGCCGGGATAACGAATCTTTGCCTTGTCAAGGAAGGGACGCCGAGATTTGTCAGGATGATAATGCGAGGCGGCGACTACTTCACGAAAATCCTTATGGAACAGTTAAGCATGTCGCCCGCCGAAGCCGAAGATATCAAAAGAGGAAGAAGCCAGGACGAAGAGGCTACGAAATTGCTTCAAAAAGAGATGCAAACATTCATAGGGGAGATAAGAAGGTCGCTTGAGTATTACATCTCCCAGACCCAGGAGCGGGATTTGAACAAGGTGATTCTCTCCGGAAGCGGATCAAAAGTAGTGAATCTTGCGGTGGAGATTAACAGGGGTTTGAGGCTCCCCGCGGAAATGGGACATCCGCTTCAGAACGTGCAGCTGGGAAAGCTGCCCTACACCCCTGAGGAAATAGCGGAACTCGAACCTTCTGTGGCTGTGTGTGTGGGGCTCGCTTTGAGGGATACGGAGGAATGACTTGCCCAAGATAAACCTTCTTCCACCGGAAAGAGTAAAGGTAAAACCGAGGAGGGCTCCTGCCGAGCGCTCATACCTGTGGATCGCCATCATACTTCCGCTGATAGCGATTGTGGCGATCGTGTTTCTCTACATGAACACAAACGCAAGCCTCAAGGATAAGGAGAAAGCGCTTCAGGACGCTAAGACGGAGCTTAATGATTGGCGCGCGAAAAACGCGCAGCTCCAGCAATACAAGATAAGACAGCAGGAAATAGAGCGTTTGACCAATACCGTAGTGAGCGCCCTTCAGGGAAGGGTTTACTGGGCAAGAATCTTAAACGAAATAGCGATAATGTGTCCGACCGACATATGGCTTATGTCTTTAAGCTGCGCGGCATCCGGCGGTTCCGGCACGGTGGATTTTCAGGGCTTTGCGCTTCAGTGCCCGAACAGGATGAGGTCCGGAATGTTCGTTTATTATCCCGATTACAGACCGATTGCCGGGTGGCTTGAGCGAATGATCCAGATACCGCAGTTCCAGAGTATCTGGCTTTCAAGCGCCTCTCCCACAAGACAGGGGAAGACAGGTGGCGTCACGCCGGAGGGTCAAATCACCGGTCAGTGGGTTATATCGTTTGCTTCTCAAGCGTTACTTAACATGCAAACGGCAACGATTGGAGGCGGCGTTACAGCGACAACACCTACCACGCCCACGACGCCCACCCCATCAACGGGGGGAGGTGAGGTCAAGTGAGACGACCGTTGATACCCGTTTTAATCGGTGTGTTTTTGCTCGTGTTGATACTCGCTTTAGGTTATTTTCTCGGGATAGCGCCCTTAAGGGGCAAAATAGACAAGACCCAGAAAGAAATAGAGGCGACTCAGAACAAAATTGAGACCGAAAAGAGTACCTACAGGCAGCTTATGGAAATAAAGAACCGAGCCCCTGAGTACGAGGCGAGGCTCGCGGAACTTCAGGCCATGATACCCGCAGAACCCGAGCTGCCCGGGCTCATAAGGAACATCCAGGCGGTTGCCGATCCCGGAAGCGGAGCCGGGGTTCCTTGGCTCTCATTCGCTCCGGGACAAATCAGCGCGGGGGGAGAGGGATATTCCACATACACTCTTTCCATCGCGACCGCCGGGCTTTATGACATGGTTGTTGATTTCATATACAGGCTTGAGAGGCTTCCGCGCGCGGTCGTCATTGACAGCATCTCCATGAGCGTGACAACCAGCGTTCTCGAGGAGCCGTTCCCGCACAACCTTGGTCTTGTTCAAGCGCAGATAAGCGGAAAGACGTTCACTTTCGCGCAGGCTCCGGGTGCGGCTGCTGCGCCCGCGCCAACGCCGACGCCGAAGACCACGCCCGAGGAGGGGCTTCCCAGATAGGAGTTTGTCTTAGGGTCACCACTGTTTGAGAGGAACGCGGGTGGAAAATGAGTGATCTTCCGAAGAAGATGAAGCCGAAAAGAATAGAGAATGACGAGAACAGGAAAAAATCTGTGATTATCATAGCGGGCATAGTGTGCGTTGCCCTGCTCGTTGGTATATTGATCGCTGTCGGTTCGGGAGGCGGGAAAAAGGAAAAAAGCGCGCTGAAGGCTCAGACCGAAACCCAGGTTCAATCGGGTCAGCAGACCATGACCGGTACGACCGCCCAGACGACTTCCGCGCTTGAGCAGGTGATGGTTCCTCCTTTGAGCATTTACAGAAGGCGAAATCCTTTCAAACCGCTTGTCAACATGGACCCCGTTGAGCCAACCCAACCCACCGGGACGGGTCAGGCAGGCTCAGGCTATGTTACGGTGCCTCCCGAGATCTCAAATCAGACAAATCAGCCGGGCGAGGTTCTTTCGCGCACCATTACGCTCGAGTCGGTTCACGAGGAGGATGGGAGACTGTACGCGAGAATAAGGGTTGCAGACCAGCTCTATGACAGGGTTGGCGTAGGGGATAGATTCGCCGACAATTTCAAGGTGCTCTCACTTGGCTCCGACGGGAGCGCGACCATTCTCTACGGGGACGAGCGAATCACTCTCTATACTGGGCAGACCGTCAACTGGTAGGGAGCCCGGACATTCCCTTGTAAGAGATTCTCTCCTTTAAGGCGCGAAAAAGAAATCATTCGTCAAAAGATTTACCGGGCTCGAAAGGGCGCGGTTTTTTATTTGGAGTTTTTGGCGTGTTCAAGGTTTGGCTTTTCGGATTTGGTCGCGGATTAAGAACGGCTCAAAGCCATGGTATCTTTAAGAAAGGTTGCCAATGGCGTAGTATTGCTTGGAACGGTTCTTTTTAAAATCTGCGATAATGAAAAACGAAGGATTTCTCTTTGGAACTGGTGATGGTAGATGTTTGGGAAAATAACAATCCTTACCGCCGGGGAGTCACACGGCAAAGCGCTCGTGGTGATCGTGGATGGTTTCCCCGCTGGGCTTGAGGTCTTACCAGAAAAAATAGACAACGAGCTTGCGCGCAGGCAGGTCGGATACGGAAGAGGAAAGAGAATGGAAATCGAGCGTGACAGGGTTCAAATCATCTCCGGAGTTCGCCACGGAAAAACGCTCGGTTCACCCATAGCGCTTCTTATCGAGAACCGTGACTATGAGAACTGGTCCCAAATCATGTCGGTAGAGCCTGCCGATTCTGAAGAGGAGAAGCGCGAGGCGCGTCCCCGTCCCGGGCACGCCGATTTTGCTGGCATGCTCAAATACGGAGCCTCAAGCGCGAGAGACGTGCTGGAGCGATCGAGCGCGCGGGAGACGGCTGCGCGCGTTGCCGCGGGCGCTTTAGCGAAAGGGTTTCTCGGCGAGTTTGGCATTCGTATTTGCAGCCACGTGCTCTCCATCGGCAAGGTTACCGCTCAAAAGCCGAACGATTACAGCCCCGAAATTGTTGAAGCTATCGATAAAGACCCGGTGAGATGCCCGGATGCCGATGCGTCCGGAAAAATGATTGAAGAAATCGATTTTGCCCAGGGTAAGGGTGACACTCTCGGGGGAACATTCGCGGTCGCGGTGCTGGGCGCCCCTCCCGGGTTAGGCTCGTCGTTTAATTTTGAGAAAAGGCTTGATGCCCGCCTTGCGGGTGCTTTGTGCTCCATTCCTTCAGTTAAGGCAGTGGAAGTAGGTGAGGCTATCGAGCAGAGTCGCCTTCCTGGTTCAAAAGCTCAAGATGAAATCCGGTATGAATCAATCAGGCTTATTCACAGGTTAACCAACATGGCCGGAGGTATAGAAGGCGGGATGACAAACGGTGAGAAAATCTTTTTAAAGGCTTACGTCAAACCGGTGCCGACGCTTACGCGCCCCCTTTCCACTGTTGACATGGAATCTCTCGAAAGCGCGGTCGCTTTTAAAGAGAGGGCTGACGTGTGCGTCGTTCCTGCCGCGGCGGTAATCGGTGAGGCTATGGTCTCGTTGGTCATCGCGGATGCTTTCCTCGATAAGTTCGCTGGCGATACGATACGAGACGTTAGGGTAAGTTATAAAGCGTATCTAGAAAGGATATCCAGGTTTTGGAAGCCCCCAAGACCGTTCGTGTTGAAGCCGTTTGACGGGGATTCTTAGGTTACGCATCTTGTGGTATCACGAGTCGTTATCGCGTGACCGTAAGCTTAGTTAAATGGGTATCTCCCTGGTCTCGTTGTTGCCGAATTTGCCATGGGTTGGGTTGTCATCGCTGCGCCTAATCTGGATATTCGCTTTTTCGGTAAGCTGCTGGCAAACTCACTCGAAGGGGCGATACTTCTTAAGCGTTGTGGGTGTTTTCAGAGATTATCTTTCTGATCTTGGCAACTCTAACGTTTTAACTATAAAAGGGAACTTGTTTTTAGAGTGTTCACGAGATAAAGATAGAAATAGATTAAGGGAGAATTGATAGTAATTGATTGTTTGGGAGAGAAGCGATTCGATTTCGCCAGCTTAAAGCGGCGTCTTTACACGCCGCGTTTATGGAGTAAACGTGGAGGGGGTTGAGATGATGGCGCTCGGGAACGTGTGGCTCAGGGATAGAAGCGTTAATCGAAAAGTACGCGCTTTAGCAGCACTTCTTTTCGCGTTTTTCTTTGTGTTAGCCTCTCACAATTTTCGTATTGTTCCGGCAAAAGGTGAAAGTGGGCTGGACTTGGATGAAAACCTCTGGGTACCGAATGGTGAAGTACGGGCGATTGACTACGCTAATGATACCCTCTACATTGCCGGTTCTTTTGATTATGTAGGTCCAATAACTGGAGCTGGCGCCCCGCTTGATCCGGTGAGCGGCGAGCCGGTTGGACTTTTCCCGAAAGTTGAGGGTTACGTTTATTCCGCCGTGCCCGATGGGACAGGGGGATGGTATATCGGGGGTCAGTTCACCTCTGTCGGAGGATTCCCGCGATCCAATCTCGCGCGTATTGACAATTTAGGTGGGGTGGACCCGACATTCGTTCCAATCGTAAACGGTCCTGTCATGTGTCTTACCCTCGGATCCGGAGTCTTATATGTTGGCGGAAATTTCACGGAGATAAACGGGATAGAGCGCGATTACATCGCTGCCGTGAGTCCCTCGACGGGGTCTCCCACGAGCTGGAATCCCGGGGCGAACGGCATCGTGTTGAGAATTGTCCTCGCTGACTGGACGGTTTATGTTGCTGGTATGTTTTCTCAATTTGGCGGAGTGCAAAGGAACTACCTCGCTGCGGCTGATTCGCTTTCCGGATCTGTTAGGGAGTGGAACCCGGATGCAAATGGTCCTGTTTGGACAATCGCTTGGGATGGGATGAACATCTATGCGGGAGGGGAGTTCACACGTGTTGGGGGAGCGGATAGGAATAGAATCGCCGCAATAGACGGAACTTCCGGGTCAGCTCTTCCATGGAATCCCAACGCCGATAATGTGGTAGCTTCTATCATGCTTTCTTCCGGATACGCATACGTTGGCGGCTTTTTCACCCAGATAGGCGGTGCTTCGAGGAATAGACTCGCAGAGCTTTCACTTACGACCGGCCAGGCGACGGGGTGGAATCCCAACGCCGACAACGGGGTAATATCGCTTGCCGATGGGGGAAGTGTGATATACGCGGGCGGTATTTTTAAGAATATTGGGGGTCAGAAGAGGTTCCGTATTGCCGCAATTGACAAAACTATTGGAGGACCCACACCCTGGAGCCCTGACGCCGATGGAAGCGTTATGACCGTTTCGGTTGGGCCCTTCTCAGTGTACGCGGGGGGAAATTTCAAGAGTATCGGGGGTGAGCCGAGGAAGAATATTGCCGCAATCGATGCCGCAACCGGGAAGGCGACAGCGTGGAATCCCGAGGCGAACTCCCCCGTTTGGGATATCGAGATCGACGGCTCCAAGGCATTTATCTGCGGTGATTTCACTGAGGTAAATGGAGAATCCAGGGGGAGGATTGCCTCTGTTGACAGGGTTACAGGGGAGGTGGATGCGTGGAACCCCAACGCGAGCGGAACCGTCTATTCGATAGCGGTTGGAGCCTCCGCCGTTTACGCTGGTGGGATATTTACGCAAATGGGAGGCGAGAGCAGGGGCTGCATTGCGGCTGTCGATAAGTCCACGGGCGCTCCACTGGCGTGGAACCCCGGAGCGAATGACTTGGTTTTTACCCTCGACCTCGAGGGAGGCGCGCTTTATATCGGCGGGTATTTCATTTACGTCGGCGGAGTGACGAGGACATACGCCGCCGCAATAGATGCAAACACCGGACAGGTGACCGGTTGGGACCCCGGACCGGATGATTGGGTCTATACGATAAAAGCCGATGGTTCAAGGGTTTACCTCGGGGGCATGTTCAAGAAAGTCCAGGGGCTCACCCGCAACAGAATCGCCGCGGTTGACAGTGAGACCGGGTCTCCTCTTGGATGGAACCCGGGCGCAAACGGCAACGTTTACGCCATCGAACCAGTTGCAAACACGGTTTACTCTGGCGGTTCATTCACGGACTTCGGGGGTCAACAGAGGAACAGGATAGCATCGGTGGGAAAATCAAGCGGCAATCCAACACCTTGGAATCCCTCTATGGATGCTGAGGTATTTGCGCTAAAAGCGGATGGAGGATATTTGTACGCTGGAGGAATATTCAACCAGGTGGATGGATCCCCAAGATACAAACTTGCCAGGTTTTCGCTTGGAACCCCGCCGACGATCAACAGCGTGGTGCCCGGTTCCGGCAAGGTCGCCTCTTCCGTTACGATAGGAGGCTTCGGTTTCGGATCGTCTCAGGGTGGTTCCTTCGTTTCTTTCGGTACGGTGAAAGCGACCGATTACACAAGTTGGTCGGACACTCAAATAGTGTGTAAGGTTCCCTCCGGCGCGGCAGGGCTGGCGCCGGCGTCTGTTACGACTTCTGCCGGCGAGTCAAACGCTTTCGATTTCCGGGTAACGCCTGAAATCGGGAGCATCGCTCCGGGAAGCCCCCGGGTCGGTGATGAGATCACGATCAGCGGGAAGGCTTTCGGGTCAGCACGTGGAAGTTCCTATGTTTCCTTTGGAGCAGTCCCGCCTTCCAGTTACACCTCTTGGTCGGATACCGCGATAAAATGCCGCGTTCCGCTCGGGGTATCAGGCCAGGTGGCGGTCACGGTGACAACCGACGGCGGCATTTCCAACGCCCTTACGCTTTGGATAGTCCCGAACCTGACGAGCATTTCCCCGAAAACCGCTATCGTCGGCAGTGATGTCACGCTGATAGGAACTGCCTTCGGCGCCACGCGGGACACCTCTTTCGTCTCGTTCGGGGGCGCACAGGCAACGGACTATTCCCTCTGGTCGGACACTAAGATAATATGCAAAGTCCCTTCCGGCGCTTACGGTGCTTGCTCGGTAGGAGTGACGACCTCCGGCGGCGCGTCAAATAAAGTTGTCTTGAAGGTCCTGCCCCTTGTGGAATCCATTTGGCCCAAAGTGGGTTGGGTCGGGACGACCGTCATCTTGACCGGAGATTCATTCGGTCCATCGAGGGACACCTCCTACGTTTCGTTCGGCGGGAGGAAAGTAAGCGATTACGTATCTTGGAGCAACACCCAGATAAGGTGCAACGTCCCAGCAGGTATTTCAGGGAAGGTATCCGTCTATGTAACCACTTTTGCCGGCAGTTCGAACGCCGTTACTTTCTCTGTTATCCCGAACATAAGATCTATATCACCTTCGGCGGGACCAATAGGGAGTTCCGTGAACATCAAGGGCAACTCGTTCGGCTCCTCCAAGGGCTCCTCTTACGTCTTGTTCGGGAGCAAGAAAGCCACAG
>OGCI01000881.1_pt1 | contig 29272 bp, 24 predicted proteins | sample 1570021 | NCBI WGS metagenome assembly OGCI01 (sample SAMN06264664, study PRJEB24512) | hot springs metagenome | isolation source: Hot spring water | place: South Africa: Tshipise | collected 2015-06-21 | reverse complement strand
CGGATGTGGGGCACCCCCTATGGGGATGGACAGGTGTACTTCCCCCAGTTCATCCTGGATTGAAAACCTTCCCCCACAAGCTTCGGGGTACTAACTATCCTTTAGAAAGGAGTTGTTTCTCTTTTCTGTTCAATAGGAGGTCAATGTTTTCCCGATAAACCAAGAGAACAGGAGCTACCTCCTGGAAAATGCGAACACAGGCCCCCATATCTCTTTTCTGGGAACTTGCCTGAAGTATGGAAAGGGACTCGGATAGATCGTACCGTTCAAGGACCATGGCAGTATTCTGGAGAGTACGAGATACCTCCGATACGGTACGAAAGTCTTGCCCTTTCAGTGCTTCTTCCAGTCGAGGCAGAAGATGCGTGATGTCTTCGGCAAAACTTCTATATAAGTCACAGACAAACTCTCGATTTCCATTATACTTTTCAATCAAGGATTGAATCTCTTCCGTTAAATTGCATTCCCCTAGGTAAAAGCCTTTTCCAGGCTGCGGTTCCAATAGTTTGCCTTTGAAAGGGCACACTTCATGGACCACTTTATATAGTTTTTCCCTACGAATAGGTTTTGTTAGATAGCCATTCATTCCAGCGGAAGTTGTTTTCTGTTGGATCTCCGGTAGAATGTGAGCCGAAAGAGCCACAATAGGGATCCCTTTATTCGCTTCACCTGCATCACCGGCACGAATTCTTCTAGTCGTTTCTATCCCATCCATCTCAGGCATTTCTACATCCATCAATACAATATCAAAGGATTGTCTCTGGAGAACTTGTAACGCCTCTAACCCGTTAGAAGCAACAACGCATTCCCATCCAAGGCTATGGATCATAGCCTCCCCCACCATCCGATTCATTTCATTGTCTTCAACAATCAAAATCCTCAAGGGAGTACTGTAAGAGTGCTCTTCTTCATGTTCGGCACCTTCGACTAAGGACTCTCGTTTTGGATATCGAATCTTTTGGGTAATAACAGAAAAAGAAAAGGTACTCCCCTTGCCTTCAGTACTAGAAACCCGAATATCCCCTCCCATTAGTTCGACTAGACGCTTGGAAATGGTCAGCCCTAACCCAGTTCCTCCAAACCTGCGAGCAATAGAGGTGTCTGCTTGCACGAAAGACTCAAAGATAGAGTCGATTTTCTCTTTTGGGATTCCGATTCCCGTATCGATCACCTGGAACTCTAACTGCAGACGTTCCGATTCAGTTTGAATATCTCTAGATCGGACAGTTACTTGAACGCCTCCACAAGAGGTAAACTTGATTGCATTCCCAATGAGGTTTGTCAGAACTTGTTTCAACCGGGTCGGATCAATGAGGATCCACTGGGGACACAGAGGATCGATGGAACACTTTAGATAGAGTCCCTTTTTATCCACTAGAGGTCTAAAGAAGCCAACTACCTCCTGCATGAGGACGGTGAGGTTGGTTTCAATTGCTTCCAATCGGATCGTACCTGCTTCCAACCTACTTAAATCGAGTACATCATTGAGGATCACCAAAAGCCCTTCTGCAGCTGTCCGTAGGGTTTGGACGTACTCGATTTGCATAGCATTTAAAGGGGTCCGTTCCATCAATTCCGTAATTCCCACCACTACGTTCATGGGCGTTCGAATCTCATGGCTCATCATGGCAAGAAACTTACTTTTAGCTTCATTTGCAGCATTCGCCGCTTGTACGGCCTTGGCCAAAGAAGAGTTAGCTTCCTGGAGCTCCCGGGTTCTTTCCTGTACGAGGGATTCTAGGTATTGAGCCTGTTCCTCCCTCTCTTGTGCGATCAATCTTTGTTGTTCAAACAGATAAGAAAATCGTTTTCCCAATACAATGGACAGCGAGAGGATGAATAGAACATACCCAAAAGGGCTATAGAAAGAATTGTCCCACAACCGATTGGAGGCAATATGCAGATCCCTCGCCACTGTGGTTACTAGTATCGTAAAACCCCCTAGCAGGATCCAGCCTTGCATGTTATGGTGCAAAATTTCTCGAATTAGAAGGTAGAGTATGGCAATTGATAGGAGTCCAACATACAGAGGAAAAATCGAGAGAGTAGGCACGAAGACCCGAGAGGGGGTCGCGATAGTGAATAGAATACTCGCTCCCGAAAAGATCCCTATCCCAATATCAACCCATCGAAGCCAACGTGATTCCTGGAGAAAAACAAGATGGCTCGAAGCGTTAGAAAAACCATTCAACTGTCTGAAGAATCCCCATAGCCCAACAGGCAAGAGGAATAGAGTGACATATCGGATCTTGTTGATCCCCTCTATCCCCATCGTGAAAAAGGAGGTATATACCATTTCTCCATGGGTAATGGTTCGAAGGGCAAATAGTATCGACGATAAACCAAGGAACAATAACGTTTGAGCCCTCCTTTCCACCAAATACATGAGAAAACAATACAAACCCGCAAACATCAACACGCCAAAGGCAATCACTTCCGAGGTTGCCCGCACCTGGTATCGCTTCTCTACAATTTCTGGTGATCCGATTCGAAGGGGGTAAAAGTAGCCCCCCGTGTTCATCGAGTAGTCGGAAACTTGCAATACAAACTCCATTGCAGCCTTTTGAACCGGGACTTGAATCATTTGAGGTTTCCACTCTCCCCTATATGAATCAGGGGAGGAACCTACTCTACCATTCGATGCTACTCGCCGACCGTCTATCCACAGAGTGTAGGCAGAATACTGGGGTGGGAGATAAAGGCCTATTTTGCCTAAGGTAGCCGGTAACAGCAAAATGAATCGATACGTTCCATATCCACCGAGTTTGAAATTATACGTCGACTCCTCTGGAAATTGTACTCTCCATCCCCGCGGACCCCATAGGTATACCGGGTCCCCTTTCACTTCCCATGAATGCCAGTAGAACTCCAACTCCCCTGCTATTGGGAGGGTTTCGATGGAATGAAAATCTACCCCTCGCAGGTCGAGTACTCCCCAGACAGCAGTGGGAAGATTCGGAACTGTAGTGTTTAATAAAAAACAAGAGCTGAATACTGTCACAAGACATATTGACAAGCAAAAGATGAAAAACCTTTTTCGGGTTGAAACACCTGTCTGCATCATGCCGAGTACCTTGGTTCAGAGTATCCTGAAATCCGTAAAATCGCAATAAATTTTTCCCCTCTAATTGAAGCAGCCCGATTCTCCTCTCTGTTATCTATAGTAAACACTACGTTAGGAGGTTTCCATGAACAGTCTCAACTCAATTCTGGTTGAAGGGAATCTGGTACGGGATCCTGTGCTTAGTCTGACTCCAAAGGGAACACCCGTATGCTCGTTCAGCCTAGCAACCAATCGGTTCTATAAGTTCGAAAATGAGACTCAGAAAGAGGTATCATTCTTCGAAATAGAAGCTTGGTCGAAATTAGCGGAAAGCTGTAAAGAAAACTTACACAAAGGCCGTGGTGTGCGTGTGGTGGGAAGGTTGAAACAGGACCGGTGGCAGGATACGGAGGGTAAGCCACATAGCAAGATCAAGATCATTGCAGAGCATATCGAGTTCAAGCCGGATTTTTCTTCAAAGAGGAACCCCGACAAAGGGAAAGAACCTTCGACTCCTGAAACAGAAGAAGAACTAGAAGCGAAGGTATTATCAGGTATCCTGTAACCACCTCATACCTTCTCGATCCACCGGGCCTTCTAGAGGTGCGAAAGCAGCCCATAGAAGGCCCTTTATTTAGAATCTCGCCTAAAAGCTTGCGAAGAACCTTTTGAAGTAGTACAATTAATGTCGATTATATAGGTATGATAGGAATCAAAACGGCGGATGGGAAATTGTTTCCCATTTTACAAGAAAATGAAAAAACAAAGAAACGGGTGATCCTTACTACTGTGCGGGATGATCAACCACAGGTTCACATCGATCTCTATCGGGGCAAAGGGGAACAGATGGAAGCTGCCGAGCATGTAGGGCGTCTTCGAATCGAACATGTTCCCCCTTCCAAACAAGGCGAACCGGACATTGAACTGCTCCTTGGTATGGATACAGAGGGAAACCTAATATCCAAAGCGAGGATAGACTCCCCGAACACACAAACCGAAGAACAAAGTTTAATCGTTCGGTTGGATGAACCTCATGTGTCTGCTGAAGAGTTCGCGGCAAGCGATTTCACGATAAAAGAGTCTGATGGGACGGAAGAGATCAATTCAAATGGGAGTAAAGAGCTATACTTCAATTCTTACGTTACAGAAGAGAACGAAAAAAAGAAACGCAGGAACTATCTTCTCATCCTGGCAGGAGTTGTTGCGATAATTGCAATCCTAATTCTAGGGTATGTTCTATTTTTCCGCACTTCCTCACCTGAACCGTCCAAGGGCCCTGCTGTAACCCCCGCACAGACTACGATTTCTCCTACTACACCTGCCCCCAAACCTGAAGAGAAACCCGAAGCCCCTCAAGTACAAAAACCTGCCAGAGTAGGGGTATGGTACTCTACGGTGAAAGGGGACAACCTTTGGAATCTAGCCCGGTCTTTTTATCGCAATCCATGGCTCTATAAAAAAATTGCCGAAGAAAATGGGATTCCTAATCCTGATTTTATCCTGCAGGATGTACGACTGTACATCCCAGATGTAGAAACGGGTAAACGATAGGATAAGAGTATGAGTCTATTGAAAAAGGCAAAGAAGGTTCGATCCCACGGGGAGGTATCCCCTACAGTGGTAAATCCACCTGAGGAAATCGTATTCGATACCAATTCTGGGATTTCTGAAGAGGATCAAAAAGAAATCCTTGCCAAAATCGAACAGATCGCTAAGCAAAATAGACTCACCATCTCTCCTGAAATTCTTGCCGTAAAAGCCCCCAAGAGAGGGTACTTTTTCCCCTTTCTGGTGAACCTTAGTGCATTAGCCATCCTTGCCATTGGATTCCTCCTCCTTTCGGCTTTTTTCAGACAGAGCGAGTCTGAGTTACGGGGAGAGCAAGGAGCCCTAAAAACAGCAGAAGCGAAATTAATTCAAGAAATAAAGAAAGAGACAGAGGAGCAACTTAAGAGGAAAGAACAGGAAATCAATTCCATTCAATCCAAATTAAAAGAAATCGATAAGGAGCGAACTGAATTAGCAGCCAACATGAACGCGAAGATTAAACAACGGGAAGAAGAACTCCGGAAAGCTTTGGAAAATGAGTTGGCTGAAGAGAGAAAACGGCTGAACGCGCAGGGATTATCCGCTGCAGCTATCGAAGAACGATTGAAAAAGCTTGAACAAGAAAAGAATGCCCAATTCAATGCCCAACTAGAAGCGTATCGTAGGCAAGCAGAGGCAGAACGGGCTAAAATGGAAGCAGATCTTGCAAAATTGCAGAATGATTTCCAGCGGAATCTATCTACCCTCACTGCCGAACGAGAACGAATTCTAGAAGAATCCCGAAAACGGGAAGCCTCCTTACAAGCCCAATTAGAAGAACGCACCAAAGCGCTGGAACAGGAAAAAGCGCGGAGCAAAACGGAACTTTCAAAAGCAGAAGCCGAGATAAAAAGCCTACAGGACCAACGGGAAAAACTACAGTTAGTGGAAAATCAAATCATGGGATACTTTACCTCGATTCGGGGAGCCATTGGAGAAGGGAATCTGGATCGAGCAAAGGAACTCCTAGGTAACCTACGAACCTATTTAAACGACGAATCCATCCAACGTCTTTCCGGCATGCAACAACGAAGGGAAATAGACCTTTTAACTGTAGAAGCTCTCTCAGTGTTGATCGAAGGCAGTCTACGGAGACAGCGCGAAACTACAGCCGTTTCTGAAGTACTGAAGGCAGGAGCGTTAGTAGAAGATATTAGAGTTCTTGTTTCCCAAGCCCAGCAGGCCATTACCGCAGGGAATCCTCAAGCTGCGGAACAAGCGTATACCCAAGCCCTTGGGAAAGTCCCTGAAGTACTAACCGCTCATCAGTATTTCCTCACCAAACAAAAGCAGGAGGAGGCTGCTCGCAAACAGTCTATTGAACAAGCCTTGAGTGAAGCAGAAGACGCCTTCAAACAAGGTGCATATCGAAACGCGATTAGCGCCTATACCCGAGCCTTCTCCTTTCTCCCCATTGATCGGGATCGGTTGGATCGAACGGTCACCAACGTGCAAAAGTCCGGGTATGAACTCCTTTTCGCAGAGCAAAAGCGCCTTGCTACTTTAGATGCGGCCGCTATCCTTACCGAAGGGAATCGTTCTCTGAACGAGGGACGATACTCTCAAGCCATTGCAAGTTACCTGACCCTTCTTCAGAAGTATCCACAGAGTGCCCAAGCGCCTCAGGCAATAGAGGGCATACGGAAAGCCTTCGATGGACAAACCTCTCAGATGGCTACCCGGATTGCTCAACTCGAAGGGAATATCAACGCCCTTCAACAGGAAAAGAGTGCCCTCGAGGTGTCCCTCCAACAGCTTCGGGAAACTTCAGGCAGTCGTGCGGAGTTCAACCAGCAGATGGAAGCATTGAAGAACCAGCATACTCAGGAAAAAAATTCATTAGAGCGAGCGTATCAGGCAAGGATAGCGTCCCTAGAACAGGAAATTACGGAACTTCGCAGACAGAACGCTCAGTTGGCCACTACTGCTCAAGGAGGGGTAATCCCCCAATCTACCCTGGAACAACTAAAACGGTTAGAGGCAATCGAAAGGGAATACAACGAAGTCAAAGCTGCCTATAAAGAGTATACATCAAAGGAGGACACCCTCCTAAAAACCAAGGGCTCTTCTGGCTTGGTAGAAACCAAACTCTATTTAGATGCCTTTTTAGCGTCGGAACAAATTCGCAAGTCCTTCCCAGGGTTCGACCTTCGGATCAAACAGTACGATCGCGCTTTCCAAACTGCTGGCAGAAATGCGGCGTACATGGAGGCTGCCGATATCGTGTATCAACTTTCTGCGTATTCCACCAAATCCGAACGAACCCGATTCCTCAATTCCCTCATCACCGTCCGAAAAGAGGAAGAGACTGTAGTAGACTTCCTGAAAACCCTCCGCACCCTACTGGACTAAACTATTCACTCTTCTAGCTTGGATAAATCGGCAGTAGGCAATGTGTAGGTTTCGTAGAAAAGTTGTCCCCCTTCGTCCCGTTGATCAATGGGTTCAACAAACATAAGGGTGGGGGTGCCACTCGGGTAGAGCTCATACGGCATGAATAGAGACCCTAAGCCAAACTTGAACAGGAATCGCCCTTCTGGGCTATAGACCATCCCATAATTGTTCGTCTCACATAACAACTCCCCAGAGGATAGGACGGAACACACTTTACCCTTTAGTGGGATTTCTTGGAGAATGCCTTCCTCGCTCCAAAAGAAGGTCCGATATGTTCCTAGCTGGTAAACCTGCATATAACTATTTTTAGAAGTAGGACAGAATAAATATCTCCCCACAATGGAATCGGAGAAGGGAGAAGGATTGGTAAATTGCAGGTAGGTATAACTACTATTTCGGCTGGTAACTAGGTTCGAATCGAACACCACTGTACCCGCGGTATTCATTCTAAAGGAAAGCTCGTAGTACCGGTTGGCTGACTTTTGGAGAATGAAAGTATCAATATACACCTCAGTTTCTGTCATGGATGCCCGCAACTGGAGACCTAACAGGTGTAGATCGTTCACCGTGATGCTAGGATCAGTGATGCTAAAATAAAGGGAAACGGCTAGATCGGATAGACTCTTTTTCGTTACAGAGGGGCCTTGAAGGGAAGATGATGTTACGTCGTAGGAAAACAGTAAAAGGTCTGTTGCTCCCAGATCCGGATCGGCTAAGGAGGGGAAGTGTAGGATCAACATAGGCATAGTTGCATAATTACCGAACACCAGTCCGTAGACGAACTCTAAGCCAGGGAGCGTGGGAATCGTATCCCCTCCTTCGATCGGTCCTTTGAGGGAAGAACTTTTCAGATAGTAGAGTTTGGGGAAATCCTCAATCCGAACCCCTAGGAAACCGCCCATTTTGCTAGCGGGTACCGGATAATAGTACATCTGGTTCGTAGGAACAGAAATACGACTGGTAGAAACCGAATGGAGGTAGGTCAACGTTGGTTTCGAGAGGTTTGCTAGGGAGACTCCTTCGTTGAAAGTAGGAGCGAAACATCCTGCGAGAGTGAGAGCCACCTGTACCAGTATGGCAGTCATTATAATTGTGGGTGGACATTTCCCACATAACCTCGCCTGGGCTAAAGATATATGTTTTAACGGAAGGCTCTGTTTCATAAGCGTACCCTGTATCCGAGCCGAAACGAGATCAACTCCAACCAGAACCAATCCTCTACCGCTGTACCACTGATCAAACTATCTTTGAAAAAAGACGTTTGAAGGTACGAACCAGTCGATACACTTCCATCGGTTTGGGCATCTAGAAAGAGAATTCTTGGCGTATATTCGAGGAACACGCTGTTCCCTTTCTTGGGAGCATATTCTATCCCAATCAATGGATACCCTCCAAAGGGCAATACAGGATCCAACATCGTCCGTAGATCCGAATAGAATACTCGTATACATAACCCTGCTCCCATGTATACCCGAACCGATGCGTCGGCTGAACTTAAATACCCACCCATCTGGAGGTCCACTGTCATTAAGGGATAGGAGACAAAAGGTTCGAACTTTGAATCGTTTACCAAGAACGGGCCGAGGCCAGAGGAGAAGCTGGTAAGGCCCAACTTAATGAAAAGTGAGTTGGGTATTGGTAAGAAGCCTATGTAGAAGGCAGGGAATTGTCCATTCCAGAGGGAAAAATCCAGATTGACCAAAGCTCCTCTCTTCTGAACAAGGACGATATCTCCCCCCTTTTCCTTCAGTAATACCTGTTGTTCGAGGGGCTCGTATCCTAGCTTCTCTGCTCTAAACGCGTATGTAGCTGGAGTGGGAGCGGCAAAGGTCGCAATTCCATCCGCATTCAATTGCTTGACCCCTCCTGGTAATCCCAAAACCTTCGTACCAGGGACTCCTCGAAGGGTAAACACTGGATCCTTCGGCAAGGCAGGCAGTTCTCGAAGCGCCTCTCGAATGGGCTTCCAGAAAAAAGTGGAACGGTCACGGGCTGAGGGGAACTCGGATGTAAACTTCGCTTCGGCGCGGTAGGATTCATACGGAATATCGTACAATTGATAGGCAACTTCTATCTCCTCCGTCTGTTTTTTCACCCTCACCATGATCCATGAATCACATGCTCTTCTAAACGATACACTGGCTCGATCGTTCAAGGAATCTGGTCCCACGATGGGCAAACCTTCTACGATCCGTTTGTTGTAGGGATTCCCTTGCAGATAGATCACTAACGAGTCGTAGAAAATAGTGGATTCCTCCGAACCCATCCCTTCGGTACGGAAGAATACCATTACCTTCCGTATTGGATAGGAAGGTTCTTCACGCGTCCCTTCCTGTTGAGCCCACCCGTTCTCTAGGGTAAGAAAGAAAATACTTAGGATATATAGAAGTCCTACCATGAGGGATGGCTTCCATGTTGGTCTATTCATTCCCATACTTCCTACCACCATGTTCGTGCTCTAGTTACTCGCAGTTTTTCTGTATCGAACACATAGAACCATCTGCCATCCACAGTGAAATGAAAAACCTGGGATTTTTCGATGCGGACCACCGGTCCTTCGACATCGGAAGAGGATATCGTCAAATTCGACGAGACATAATCCCATTTGTAAGGAAATAGTGACCATGGACCTTTATCGCTTAACCGCACGATTCCATCTACCGTATAGAAGAAGAGATCATCCCGATAGATTTCGTCCATTTTGAACGTACCGTAAGGAGTCGGGTAATAGTAGTCGGATACGAGGGCGGTGCTGGTATTAGGTGCACCGATGGGAAGTCTATAGATTACCCATCCTCTTCCATCATCCTGGTAGACCGAGCGAATTAAAAGAACTGCCTGATTCCTTATAGGATCCTTCACGTACTGGGACACAGTGAACATGGAGGGATTGTAGGGGAAAACCGGTACATTCGTTCCCGAAGCAGGAGGTGTGGGAGTTGGAGGAACATAGGTAGGGGGTAAAAGGGTGAAATTTATATTGTTGTTATTGAATGCCTGCACGATCCAGGTGCCCCCACCAGAATCTTGGGTTGGGATGCCCCCCTGAAAAGACACACAAACCCCATCGGCATCTGTTTGGATGATGGGTAGTTCCTTTTCTGCGGGATCAAAGGCCACCAGTTTCGATTGCAACGTTGGGTTGTCTCCCATATACTCGAATCCAATCAAAATACGATCCCCATACCCTTCAGAAAAAAGAGTTCCAAACTTGTACCCCAAGGGTAACTCGAAATCTGAACGGTTATACACTTTCTTAAACCGGAGATCCTCTGTTAGAAGGATCAGGAGATCATCCAGAGCCTTTTCTTTAAATAGAACCTGTATAGCCACATATTGGTTATTACTGACTGAAAAAGATCGAAGCCGTGCCTGAAAGGATTTCCCCTGTAAAACGTTGGCAATTTCTGGAAAATCCGACAGATGGATCACCTTGTCTGCTCGCTGGAGATAGGCTGGATAGATAGTGGAGGAAAAGTATCCTGTACAGGATCCGAGAAGTAGTGCGAATCCGAGAAGAATTGGAACTAGAAGTCCCCTATATTGGGTTCGGACTATGGATCGCCCTACCATTTTCTACGAACTCCTATGGTGATAGGCACTCCCCCTTGCTGAATGGTGAAGAACCCTCGGCCAAGAAAATCGTTTCCCATCCCCAATCCATACTGGACTCTCAGGATGAGGAACACCGCCCATGGGTTATAGTTCAATTCAAGAAAGGGGCTTCCCAAATTTAGATAATAATCCGTATACACGGGCATATCCGAAACGGTAAAGGAGGTGATCACTACCCCTACTCCCAACGAGCATCCGATCCGGAAACGGTCGTTGTAAGGACTAAATAGATACCCGCCCATGGAGAGGGAAACATCGTTATGGAAGACCGGATGACTCCCGGGAAGGGAATCGTACTGAAAGTATAGGCGCTCTGTGATCGAAAAAAACAGGTAGTCCGGCTCTAGATACCGACGGTATTCCACTGTCGCTCCCAAGGACTCTCCCAATGTCCAACCTACCCCTACTTCGTTCTTGAACATCTTCTGCAAGGGTTTTAGCAGGATTCGATTTTCTCCAGGGTAAAGGGCGACTCGTTCCACCTCGGGATAGTATCCTTCCTTTTCCTTGCGCACTAGGATCGTGCTATCCACCTTGAAGGGAACGTAGGGAACTTCCAGCTCTCCCTGTACGATTCTACCTGCCGGCTCCCGGCCATCGAGACTGATCAACATTCCTTCATCCTTTGATTGAAAGACCAGGGAGACGATTGCTTCTAGGGTGATAGGTTCATTTGGGTCGTACTGTTCCCGATATTTGGACAAACTTTCGGCAAACCGAAGGGCTGATTGCTCGCACAAGGCAAATCCGGCTAACCCCGCAAACCCTGTTTCAGAAACAGCTGCAGCGAGTCGAGAAGTTCGTACATCGAATCCCTTGATGTGAATAAACATCCGGTTCCCTTCCAGCCCGTATGTCGTGGCTACCACGATGTTGGCATTTAGAGATCGTCCGATAGGAACTACCCGTTCTGCGGGTAGGAAGGTTTCTCCCTGGATAGCTTGATACTCTCCACTAGACTGTAAATGCTCCTTTGGGAACACTTCGAACTTGCTCGAGGTTAACTGTTCTTCCAACGATCGATAGAGAACGGGAAGGTAGGCCAATGTAGCTTCCGTTTGCGTAATCGGTTTAGGGGGTAAAAGTAGGACTGTAAATGTCCGTTCCTGGGAATGGAGAAGACATAAAAAATGAACCAGAAAAATAATAGTTATGTACCTAGGGCGAAGCATCACAGGTATCCCCCGTAGCATCCAGTTCACTTTGTCTTCATTACTTCTACGCCATCCCACCCTTCCGGGGGAGGATCTTTTGCGTATTCGATGCACCGTTCCAAGAGTTGCCGAGCATTGAAATCCTCTGGATCTTCCTCTAGTACCGCTTGGAATTTAGAAATTGCTTCGTTGAACTTCCGAGCATAGTACAGCTCCATCCCTTCGTTATGGAGAGCCCATCGTCGTTCTTCCGCTGGCGTCAAAGAACGCTTTACCGTGTAGATCTTTACCCCCCTAGTTTTTCCCTTGACCGCTACCGTATCCAGCAAACGACAGGGGAGATGATCCTTCACCTTCATGTGGAGGGACTCGGAAATAAGGATCTCCTGATGGTAAGTCTTAGTGAGTCCTTCCATTCGAGAGGCAAGGTTCACCATGTCGCCAATAACGGTATAATCCATCTTTCGTTCGCACCCGATGTTACCAACGGTTACTACCCCATAGTTGATTCCGATTCCGATCTTGAACTCGGGTTTCCCGATTTCCCTCTGTTTTTGGTTGAAAACTTTGACCGCTTCCAACATATCTAATCCTGCAAGGACAGACTGCAAAGCATCGTCCTCATGCTTTACCGGCGCTCCCCAGAAAGCCATGATGGCATCCCCGATGTATTTATCAATGATGCCATTTCGATTCATGATGATATCTACCATGATGGTAAAATAACGGTTCAGGCAGTTTACCAAATCATCCGGGGCCATAGCTTCCGAGATGGTGGTAAAACTCCGGATATCGGAGAACAGGATGGAAAGAACCCGGTTATCTCCCACTAACATGGATTCTGGATTCGCAAAGAATTTATCAATCAATTCCTGGGGGACGTACTTTTGGAAGATATGGCGGATACGTTCCTCTTTCTTTTGGGCTAGTACGGCCTCAAAGGCGTACCGTTTGATCTGTTTATAGGCCCTCTCCAGTTCACTGATCATCAGATTGAAGGTATGGGAGAGGGTACCGATCTCATCCTGGTACTCTACCTCCACCCGATGGGACAGGTCCCCCGATTTGATGATCCCCTGCATTGTATCCACCACCCGCACGAGGGGTCGCATGAGAACATTAGTGAATATGAGGAGCATGAGGATAGCGGCTAGGGAAGCGGCTGCCATGATGTAGATCGTTTGTTGGGTGATCTTATCCACATCCCGATAGTAGGCGCTCTTTTCTTCGGTGAGGAGAAAGTACCAACGGAAGGGTTCGAAAAAGAATCCCCGAGCCACTCGCTCCTTCTCCCCTATAACCGGCGTCAATAGTTCTGTTTTCCGCTCCTTTGCAGCCTGTTGGAGGAACGGTAACTCTTCTGCCTTTATCTCAACCGGAGAAGTAGCCATCTTGACTGTCCCCGCTTCATCGATAGCAAGAATGATCTCTGTGGGGCTTCGAATGATACTGCGGGCAAAGGATTCTATTCCTTGCTGGGTGGCCAAAACCATCTCGGGTCGATTGGTGAAATTGTTCTCAACTAGCAGATCCCATTGGCTTTGGGCATACTTTTCTAGTTCGTACGCTTTAAAGTCTAGGAATTCCTTGGCAATGCGGGTGATACCATTGGCAGCTTGGAAGTAAGAGGCTGTACCGGCAAGGAGAAGAGTGACGATGATTAGCGGGAGAACCACGAAGATGATTTTTAGCCGAATACTCATACCAAATAGTGTAAATCAAGTGACTTTTCTTTTCAATGCATGATACATTAATGATCATGAAAGATCCGTTATATTTATTGGATGGGTATAGTCTAATCTACCGCTCCTATTTCGCCTTCATCCGGAATCCCCTTCGAAATCCGGAAGGTAGGAACAGCTCAGCGGTGTTCGGGTTTTTCAACTCTCTTTTGAACTTACTGAAAAATCGGAAACCTCCATACTTTGCCATCATACTCGATTCCAGAACTCCCACCTTCCGGCATACCTTATATCCCGAATACAAAGCAACCCGTCAGAAAACACCGGAGGATCTCCATGTTCAGGTGCCCGTGATAGAGGAACTGGCTACCCGCCTCGGGATTCCTACCCTGCGGGTAGACGGGGTAGAAGCGGATGATCTTATGGCTACTCTAGCAAAACTCTGTAGACAGGAGGGAAGGCCCTGCTACATCATCTCGGGTGACAAGGATCTACTCCAGTTGGTGCACGAACCTGTGCGGATCCTCCGACCCGAGAAGGGAGATTTCATCGAACTGGACCATGAAGGAGTATACCGCCTCTGGTCGGTATATCCTGAACAGATCGTAGACTACCTATCTCTCGTTGGGGATGCGTCCGACAATGTTCCAGGTGCTAAGGGCATTGGAGAAAAAACAGCTATCTCCCTCCTTACACAATTCGGGAGTTTGGAGGGGATCTACAAGAACTTAGATGCCTTACCGCTAGCCCAGAGGCAAAAATTGGTCGCGTCCCGTGAGGCGGTAGAACTGAGCAAACGATTGGTCACATTGAAGGACGATGTCCCGGTAAATACTGACGTGATAGAAACCTTCCGCTTACCTACCCTTAACGTAGAAGATGCCCTTCCTCTATTCCACAAAGAAGGGATGAAGAATCTGGCGCAAGAGTTTTACTCCTTTGTAACAGGTTCTTCTCTCAAGGCAGATTATAGCCCGATTTTGGATAAGGCATCCCCCTTACCTCCCCTTGCATCCCCTACTGCTCCTACTGGCGTTTCTGCTCCTGGGACCTATAGAACCGTCTCTTCCTTAGAAGAACTTTCTACCCTGCTAGAACAAGCCCGAAACGCAGGAACCGTTGCCTTCGATACGGAAACTACCGATTTGGATCCCTTTCACGCAAAGCTTGTAGGTTTCTCTCTCTCCTTCGAATTGGGAAAAGCTTTTTACGTTCCTGTACGAGCTCCCTCTGGAGGATTAGGGGAAGGAACTACCCTACCGTTACTAGGGAAGTTCCTTTCGGATCCCGCTGTGCGTATCATTGGACAAAACCTGAAGTTCGATTACAAGATCCTCCGTCTCTTGGGTATCCAGCTTCCTATGCAGTTCGATACAATGATAGCCGCCTGGCTCCTCGATAGCGGGGAAGGCACCTACAATATGGATCGTCTCTCAGAGATCTACCTAGGCTACCGAACCTTACATTACGATGAAGTTGTTGCCAAAGGACAGACCTTTGCAGAGGTACCATTGGATCTTGCAACCCGGTATGCGGCGGAAGATGCCGATATAACCTATCGTCTCTACCGGCTATTGGAACCTGCGTTAAAGGAACGAAAACTTGAAGATCTATTCTACACGCTGGAAATGCCGTTAGTTCCAATTCTGGGGGATATGGAACTGGAAGGCATCCGGTTGGATGCATCGGTCCTAAAAACGTATGGGTTCGAGTTAGAAAAAGAGATCGATCGGATTCAGCGACAGATATACCAACTCTGTGGAAAGGAGTTCAACATCAATTCCACGAAACAGTTGCAGGAGGTACTGTTCATCGACCGCAAGCTCCAGCCTACTCGCAAGACAGAAAAGAAAACAGGATTTTCCACCGACACATCGGTGCTGGAAGAATTGGCTCAGCAAGATCCGGTTCCTGAACTGGTCCTCCAATATCGAATGTTACAAAAACTCAAATCCACCTATGTGGACGCTCTACCCCAAATGGTGAATCCTCGAACCGGTCGCATCCACACTAGTTTCAACCAAACTGGAACTGCCACCGGTAGGCTATCCAGTAAGGACCCTAACCTACAGAACATCCCTATCCGGGACGAAGAGGGAAGACGGATCCGTTCCGCCTTCATTCCCCGGGAAGGGTGGAAATTCCTCAGCGCCGATTATTCGCAGATCGAGCTAGTGATCCTCGCACACCTTTCAGGAGATCCTGGACTCTGTGAAGCCTTTCGTGCAGGTTCCGATGTACATCGAAGGACGGGATCCTTGATTTTCGGAGTCCCTGAAGATCAGGTTACTCCCGAGCAGCGGAGAGTTGCTAAGACCATCAACTTTGGTGTCATGTACGGAATGTCCTCCTTCCGTCTTTCCAGGGAGCTGGGAATCCCCCGTAAGGATGCAGATCGATTCCTTGAATTCTATTTCCGGCAGTATCCCCGGATCCAGTCCTTCATTGGGGAAACCATACGAAAAGCGGAACAGAGTGGAAAAGTAAGCACCCTTCTAGGGAGGGAACGCCCTGTGCCCAACATCAATAGTCGAAATAAAACGGAAAAGACTCAAGCGGAGCGGATAGCTATCAATACTCCGATCCAGGGGAGTGCCGCCGATATGGTAAAATTGGCTATGATTCGAATCGTAGAAAAGTTGAAGAAAGAACACTTGAATACCCGACTGATCCTTCAAGTGCACGATGAATTGATCTTCGAGGTACCCCCGGAAGAACTGGACAGGGTAAAAGGGCTGGTTCAAAAAGAGATGGAACAGGTGTATCCTCTTAGGGTTCCCTTACGGGTAAGTATAGAAACAGGTTCTAGTTGGGGAGAACTCCATTGAAGTTTGTCGTAGGTCTTACGGGTTTGTACTGCGCAGGGAAGAATGAAGCTGCTCAGGTCTTCGGGGAAGCAGGGTTCCGAGAAATAGATGTGGATGCTCTAGGGCACGAGGTTTTGGAAGAAAAAAAGATAGAGATCCTGGAAAAGTTTGGCCCTGGTATCCTATCTTCCAGTGGGCAGATTGACCGAAAACGGTTAGGGAATCTCGTCTTCAAGAATCAAAATGCACTAGAGCAGTTGGAACGGATCGTGCATCCACCTATGGTGGCGCGGGTAAAGCAAATTATAGCATCCGAGGAGACTCCCGTCGTGATCAACGCTGCTCTTCTCCATAAAATGAAGCTGGATTCCCTATGCACCCGTATCGTGATCATACGGGCTCCCCTTCTAGAACGGATAAACCGCTGTATGGATCGTGACGGTTTGGACGTGTTCTCTACTTTATACCGAATCCTTTCTCAGCGAAAACTGATCCCTCAATCTTCTTTACACCGTGCCGATACTGTAGTTGTGGACAATCGAGGCACCCGAGGAGAACTGCGGGCGAAAATCCTCGAGCTTATCCGTCGATGGACTGAGGAAATGGGGTTGGTATGGAACAGAACAAAACTCTCTTGATTATAGTCTCGGTGGCTCTCTTCTTGGCATCCCTTCTAGGAATAGGACTCTGGTTGTTCTATCCGAGGGGAAAACCAGCTGAAAGAGGTCCCGTTGCTACCACAGAGAAAAGTCCTAACTTTGATCCTATCGAATGGGTTCGCACCAAGGAAGACTACCCTCAACTGCAACCAAAACCAGAAGAGAAGAAAGAAGATGTGGTCATTCTTTATGGTGAAAAGCCGGGGAAAAAACCGGAAACCCCTCCTGTTCCATCTGCGCCGACCACAACGACCGAATCCGTAAAACCTGCTCCGGTGAAAACACCCAGCCCTGCTCCCTCAATAACGCAGAAAACAGTTCCCCCTACGGAACCAGCGGTAAAAAAAGCACCGGAAAAACAGAAAACCGTCACTGTTAAAGAGTACGTCATCCAGGTGGGGTCCTTCACCAGTTTGGATAAAGCCGAGGAGGCAGGGAAACTTCTTAAAACAAAGGGTTTGAATGGGCAGATCGTGGTTCGGGAAGTGGGAGGAACGCGCTACTATCGATTGAGGATCGGTCCCTACGAGAATAAGGAAGAAGCCGAGAAGTTCCTTTCCTGGGTGAAGGAAATCCGTGGCTTTGAAGGCAGTATGATCTTCGAGGGGAAAGGGACAAGAACCGTAGCAAACTGAAAGAGAGGTTTACCCTTTTGGGGTCATCACATACTCGAGAGGTTTGTTGTACACCCGACTATAGGGGGGAACGGACTGCGTGATCCACACGTTCCCTCCAATGACGGATCCCTTTCCTATCACCGTATCCCCTCCTAAAATCGTGGCTCCCGCGTAGATGGTCACCTCGTCTTCGATGGTCGGGTGCCTCTTCCTATCAGATAGTTCTTTCCTGATACTTAAGGCCCCTAAGGTAACTCCCTGATAGATCTTCACGTCCTTCCCAATTATCGCGGTTTCCCCGATCACAACCCCCGTACCATGGTCTATGAAGAAAGATTCCCCTATCGTTGCTCCTGGATGTATATCGATTCCCGTCTTTCCATGCACATACTCACTCATCATCCTTGGGAGGAGAGGAATATTCCGTATCCAGAGCTCATGGGCAAACCGATGAATGGAGATTGCTTCTAACCCAGGGTAGGACAGAATCACCTCTTCATGAGATTTTGCAGCCGGATCCCCTCTAAAAGCAGCTTCCACATCAAGTTGAATCTTCCTCCGTAATTCCGGCAGTTGCGACAAGAGTTCCAGGGTAACCTGTTCTGCTTCCAATTCGCACCGCTTAGCCCAGATAGATTCGCCCACACAGATGCTGCCTTTCTCTTCTGTCCTCCGAGTCCTGAAGCAAATGCACTTCCCAATTTCCATGATGAGATTTCTCGCCAATCGATGGAGGGTCTCTGTAATTCGGTAAGGTACTTCGTCCCGGTGAATGGGTTGTTCTGATGTGAAACCCGGAAAGATAATAGACTGGTAATCCTGCAAGATGGTTACCACTCCGAGACGAGAGGGTAGATTGGAACCGTCTAAGTGATTGATTCCCCCAATTTCCTCATAGGATCGCAGTACCTCTTTCCCCACCTGTTTCAGGGATTCTATCATGGAGTTAAGTATGTTCTTTTCCCCGGAAGTAGGTCAAGAAGTGGTATTATCCACCTCTTCGAACTTCGTCGAACCTCCGTTCCACCTCTGGCCAGTAAATCACATTGAAAAATGCCTCCACATAGTCGGCACGTCTATTCTGATACAATAGGTAGTACGCGTGTTCCCATACATCCACTCCCAGGATCGGTATATCCCCCTGCATCAACGGGGTATCCTGATTGGGCGTGGAATAGATCTCCAATGCCTTGTTCTTGTTCACCACGAGCCAGGCCCACCCGCTTCCGAACCTACCTAACGCAGCTTGGGAGAATTTTTCTTTGAATCCAGCAAAACTCCCAAAAGTACGGTCAATAGCCTCTTTCAAAGTTCCCTTTGGTTCCCCTCCTCCCTTGGGACTCATCCATGTCCAGAAAAGGGAATGGTTATAGTGCCCTCCCCCATTGTTTCTGACCAAAGTACGAATTTGCTCTGGCAATATATCCAGGTTCTTCAAAAGCGATTCGAGGGGACGATCTACGTACTCGGTTCCCTCCAGGGCTTTGTTCAAATTGTTCACGTAGGTCCCATGATGTTTCGTGTGATGTATCGTCATGGTCCGTTCATCGATATAGGGTTCTAATGCATTGTATGGATACTGAAGTTCGGGAAGTTGGTGTACCATAAAGATCCTCCTCGCCATAGTTTACATTACTAAATTAGTTATATTTACCAATACAGTCAAGCATTTCCCCGACGCCGTCTCTGAAATCCCTCGACAATCCGACCAAGTTCCAGTACAGTTATACGTATGCAAGAAAGGCCGAACTATAAGGTCATTACAGCGGTTGGTCCTGATCGGGTGGGAATTGCGGATGATCTCGCTGAAATTGTCACTAGGAATACCTGCAACATAGAAGAAAGCAAGATGGCCGTATTAGGGGGAGAGTTCGCTGTAATTATGCTGGTTTCTGGAAAACCTGCAAACCTACATTCTTTAGCGGAGGAAATCTATCAAAGGGGAGAAAAACTCGGACTCCAGATCTTCGTGAAGAACACTCACGAACCAGTGGTGTCTTCGAGTGGAATTCCATACATCCTGCAAACCATTTCCCAGGACACACCCGGAATCGTACATGCCGTTACCTCAATCCTCAGACGGTACAATATCAATATAGAGGATTTAGAAACAGAGACAAGCTTCGCTCCTTGGAGCGGGGCTCCCCTCTTCCACATGCACGCCCGAATTCTTGTGCCCCATGGAGTCCCGATTCATGGCTTGAGGGAAGAGTTACTTGCCTTGGAAACCCAGCAGGATCTCCATATAGAACTGAAACCCTTCTTCCCCGCTCCCAGGGAATAGTCCCATCTAGGCACTCTTGGGAACCGCGAGGGTAGAGCTACTCAATGGAGTTAGATACCCCGTGCGAAGGCAGGTATCGAAGAGCTTTCTAGGCATCTTCTCTTTCTTTTCCACCTCATACCCTTCTTTGAAAGTCACCAAATAAACGTATAACTGATCTTCCGTTTCCGCCAGAATATTCATATACGTTTCGTTCCCTGGATTGGATTTCACCTTGTACTGAAACATATATTCCTCCGATTCAAGGGATCTTTACAGTATACGTATCGTCTAGAATTGGCCCTCATCTTAGCTTTTCCTTTTCGCATCAGTATATTCAATCCAGTAGATATGAACACAAAACTAAGGGTAGAGATTCACTCTACAGTGTTAGAGATTCCAGTAGAGCAATGGAATGCGTTGGTACAGGAAGGGGATATCCCTTTTCTCGAATGGGAATGGATCGCATCATTGGAGGGGTCCCGCAGTGTCTGTCCTGAATCGGGTTGGTTGCCTTGTCATATTACTCTCTGGGATGGATCTAGACTCGTAGGCATCGCTCCCTTTTACATCAAGAACCATAGTTGGGGAGAGTTCGTATTCGATTATTTCTGGGCCGAGGCTGCCCAGATGCTCCGTAGATCCTACTATCCCAAGTTGGTAGGAGTGATTCCCGCTACTCCCACCGTAGGATACCGATTCCTCATTGCCCCAGAATACGATCCTAAAGAACTGCAGAGAATTATCTTCGATGTCGCAGAACACCTTTGTCGCAGTGAGGGTATCCAAGGAATCCATATTCTCTTTGCCGATCCTAGCTGGGGAAAAACCTTATCCGAATGGCGCTTCGTTCCCTGGAAACATCATCATTACCTTTGGGAAAATCAGGGGTTCAAGGATTTCTCCCAGTACCTTTCAAGCTTTACCAAATACCAACGAAAGAATATTCGCAGAGAACGGAAAGAGGTGGCGGATACAGGTATTCAAATCCGAATCCAAGCGGCGAAGGATGCCGACCCAGATCTTTTCCAGCACATGTTTCGATTGTACACCCGAACGAACGATAAGTTTGCCCCCTACGATGCCAGATACGTGAATGAAGATTTTTTTCTAAAACTACACGAGACGTTTCGCCATCGGATCCTCTTCGCTGTAGCGTATCGATCTCCGGATACACCCCTGGCGCTGGCTTTCCTGGTCCAAAAAGGAACCAGTCTTTGGGGAAGGTATTGGGGCACTTACCAGGACTTGAAGGATCTGCACTTCGACGTGTGTTACTATACCCCCATACAGTACGCCATAGAGAGGGGGATCCGCACCTTTGATCCCGGCGCTGGATCTCCCCATAAAGTGCGAAGGGGATTCTTAGCCCATCCTCACTATAGTTATCATTTGTTGTTGGATCCTTTAATGGATCAGGTGTTCCGGGCCAATATCGATAAGGTGAACCAGATGGAAGAACAAACCATTCAGGAACTCAACCGGTTCTCACCGTTAAAATCTGCCCCTAATCCTGCCCTACCTTAAGTTCTACCCACAGGGGCAAGTGATCTGAGTACGTAGGATTCGGTTGCCCATTAGAATTCAGTAGGTACGAAAGGTTCACGACCCGGAAACGGGAAAATTTTAGGTGGGGAGGAATTAAAAGATGAGCTGAAAGAAGTACATGGTCGATGGATTCCCAGTTTCCACGGTACCAATAGGATCCTTTTCCCGTACTTTCGGCAAACCAGGGTGAATAGAGAACATATGGATCACCTTCGGGAGAACTTGAGGAAGGATCTCTCGATACAACCAACGTTTTCGTGGCGGGCGTGGCTGCTTCCATGGGGATCAAGGCTGTAGGATACCTCCCTTCGACTCGATCGTACTCATCGATATTTTCGTTTAGATCACCCATTATCAGGATTTCCCGGAGAGGGTTTTCACTGAGAAGAATCCCCATACGATTTCGAATCAGCTCAGCCGAAACCACGCGATTCCGTTCCGTCGCTTCAGCCCCTTCCGTCTTTGACTTGAAATGGCAGAGGAAAACCGAAAGGGGATGCCCCCCACAGTCCACATCGACTTCCAGGACGGGCCTCTGAGGAAAACCTTGGGATAGGGGTTGATGCGTTTTACAGCTCAAAACAGGGAGCCGGGTAATGAATCCCAAACCCATGGGAGCATTGGGGGGCTTAACCGCCGTATACTCTCTATACCCCATCCTCGAAAGGCACAGCTCGATCAAATCTTTCAGTACCCCTTGATGTTCGACTTCGTAGAACGCGAGGAAATCTGCACCACCGGGAGAGGATTCCCGGATTACCTTGCTTAGATTTTCCAATTTTTTTAGGTACTGGGCGCGGTTCCAGTTCCCCTTAGCCACGCAGTACTCGGGGTACTCGGTACCCTCGTCCTGATCATCGAAAAGGTTATGCACATTATAGGAGAGGAAAGTGAAGGTGTCGGCATCATCCTGTTCCTCCCAGTGAAACGAGCAACCGCCACAGGAAGGAAAAAGGGTCAGAATGAAAAAAATAACAAGTGTTCCCCCTAGACGCATCCCACACAGACCGTTCAAATAATCCCTCATCGTGAAGCCCCCCTGAATCCGCCTTGCCCAAGATATTGGGTCTATCTTCCTCGGTTCCCAGAGGGAGGCCTTAGGAATGATCAGCGGAATCTTTCTAGATAGGACAACACGATTTGAGTTTCTGCTTCGGGATTTCCGGCTAAAGGACGGAAAGGAATGCCTTCGATCGCTTCAAAGGCTTCTATGTACCGTTCGGACACAGCCCTTCGAACCTCGAGAGGAATCTCGGGGGCAGGGCCATTTCCTTGGAATCCCCTGGAAAGTAACCAGCCTCGAAAGTATTCTTTGTCCAGCTGTCGTGGGTCTTCACCTTTTATAAATGCTTCCTCGTAGGAACTCAGGTACCAGTATCGGGAGGAATCGGGGGTGTGCAGTTCATCCACCAAGTACAGAGTGCCATCCTCGGATAGTCCGAACTCATACTTCGTATCCACCAGGATCAATCCCCTCTTTCGAGCGATCTCCGTGCCTCGCTGGAAAATGGCAAGGGCTTTGTCCTTTACCTGTTCCCACAGGGCAGGGGAAAGGATCTTTCGACGGAGAATTTCATCTTCTGAGATAGGTTCATCGTGAACACCAACGGCTTCCTTGGTGGAAGGGGTAATGAGGGGCTTCGGAAAGGGTTCGTTTTTCTTCATTCCCTTGGGAAGATGGATCCCTGAAACCGGTTTCCCTTCCTGATAGGCTCGATACGCAGAGCCCGTGAGATACCCGCGTACCACCACCTCTAGGGACAAGACTTGGGTTTTCCTTACCACTACAGTTCGGGGAGACAGTTCCTCCAAAACATGGGTAGGAACGATATCCGACACCTGGGCGAACCAGGAACAGCTAATCCGATTCAGGACCTCCCCCTTATGGGGTATCGTGGTGAGGACCCGATCGAAGGCAGAGATTCGATCGGTGGTAGTGAGAAGGAGCCGATCTCCTAGGTCTACAATATCCCGAACCTTTCCCCGGTACACCGGTATACGGGGAGGCAATCCTTCTAACTGTTCCAAGCACCTGTCTTCCATGTTTTTCTCACTGGACTCGGAAGCGTTTCCTCTTAGGCGGGCAGGTCCGCACGACTCCGGATGATCCGACCGATAAGGCCGTAGTTCTTCGCTTCCTCCGCATCCATCCAGAAGTCCCTGTCCGTGTCCTTCTCGATCTGTTCGAGAGGCTTTCCCGTCTCTTCCGCAATGAAGCGGTTGATCCGATCCCGTACCTTTTCCAGCTCCCTCGCATGGATCTCTATTTCCGTAGCCACACCTCGCATTCCACTCAAGGGCTGGTGGATCAGGTAATGGGAATTGGGAAGCCCAAATCGTCGTTCCTTGGGAGCTCCTAACAGTATCAGGGCTCCGGCAGAAGCTACTAGTCCCATCCCAACGGTGTATACTTCGGGTTTAATAAACCGCATCATGTCGATGATGGCATACCCTGCGTCCACATCACCTCCGGGGGTATCGATGAAGATCTTGATGGGACTCTCCCCTTCTGCCTCGAGGAGTAAGAGTTGCCGGATCGTGCGCTCTGCCAACGTCTTATTGATCTCTCCCGAAAGGATGATCGTTCGAGTTTTTAGGAGTCTCTGGAATAGAGCCTCTCCCTCTGGAATCCGCTCTTCCTTTTCCCCGTTTTCTTCCTGAAATCGTGCCATGAATCACTCCTACTTGATGGAAACATTCCCTTGTAATATACCAATAGAACCATAGAGGGTAAAGAATGCCAGAAATAGAAACCCAGAAAAAAAGCGCAGTAGTAGCCCTAGTGGGTAGACCAAGCGCTGGAAAATCTACTCTACTGAATCATTTCTGCGGTCAAAAGGTAGCCATCACCTCTCCGGTTCCTCAAACCACCCGAAATCGAATTCGAGGCATCCTTACTACTTCCAGGGGACAGTTGATCTTCATCGATACGCCGGGATACCACAAATCAGATAAGAAGTTCAACCTCTACTTGAAGAATCAGGTAGAAGAGACCCTACAGGAGGTAGATATCCTCCTGTACGTGATCGATACTAGTAGGGCACCGGGCGAGGAAGAAGAACTCATCGCAGAAAGAGTTTCCACCTTCCAAGGACCTATTCTCATAGCCTTGAACAAGATCGACATCAAACCCACTTTCCTAGAACAAGTCGAAATATTCCTGAACCTTCGTTTGCCGAAAGCTTCCCGATTCCGGGTATCCGCTGTGACGGGAGAAGGGATTCCTCATCTTACCCAAGCCCTCTTCGATGCAGCACCAGAAGGCGAACTTCTGTATCCAGAAGAGTTTTACACCGATCAGGATCCCTCTTTTCGTATCGCCGAGATCATCCGGGAAAAGGCTATAGGGGAAACCCGCCAAGAAGTTCCTCACTCCCTGTATGTCGAGATTTCTGACCTAGAGAAACGGGAAAATGGCTCCCTCTGGGTGCGAGCTTTCCTCGTGGTGGAACGGGAGTCTCAAAAAGGGATCCTCATCGGAAAAGGGGGGTCCAAGATTAAAACCATACGAATATCGGCAGAAAAAGAATTGGCAGAGATCTTTCCCTATCCCGTGCATCTGGATCTCCGGGTGAAGGTGGATCCCAAATGGAGGCAGAACGATAAAATTCTAACCAAGCTCTTTCGGTGAACCGAACCTCGAAACACCTCCTATTGTATCTACTCGAACTCTACGGTATATAGAATGACTGATTATGAAAAGCATCGTGATTAAGCATCTAGGGTTGACTTTTTCCGTTCTGAGAAGTTTCCAAGGGAATACCCGCACTTGTATTCTAGTGGAACCTCTTTGGGGGATCCCTTTCAATCTGTTTGCCCCCTATGCCTCTCTGTACATGCTCGCCTTAGGATGTACCAAAGCTCAGGTAGGTACCATCACTGCCATCGGATTGATCTTTCAAATGCTTTTTGCCATTGTTGGCGGATACATCACCGACCGATTAGGCCGAAAGCGCACTTCGCTTATTTTCGATCTACTCTCCTGGTCGATCCCTACCCTCATCTGGATGGTAGCTCAAGATTATTACTATTTTTTGGTAGCGGCAATCCTAAATGCAATGGTTCGGATCGTCCAGAACTCATGGAACTGTCTTATGATCGAAGACGCTCCACCCGAACAGAGGGTACACATCTACACCTGGGTAGAAGTTGCCAATATCTTGGCAGGATTCTTCGCTCCCTTTTCTGGGTACCTGGTGGAACGATTCACTCTTGTGCCTGCAGTTCGAGGATTGTACGCTTTTGCGTTCCTTTCCATGACCTTCATGTTCTTTCTACGAAATAAGTACACAGAAGAAACGATCATTGGGCGGAAAAAGATGCAAGAGGCACGACTCCATACCCTCTCGACTGCCTTCCGAGAATATCCTGTCCTGGTAAAGGACTTGGTGAGAAACCCAGTTACCCGGGCTGCATTCCTTTTAGTCATGCTGAACAATGTGCAGATTGTCCTCCGCAACACTTTTCTTGGTATCGTTCTGAACAAAGGAATTGGCCTATCCCAGGAATCACTGGGGCTATTCCCTGCCATCGGTTCCGCTGTAGTGATGTTCATCTATATTTTCATCATGCCTGTGGTGGGATCTCGCCCACCCGCTAAACCTCTTCTCTTTGGCTTAACCTTCTTTCTAACTGGCACGATGCTCCTGCTTTTAACACCCTCTGGAACCTTAGTCTGGGCGTTGGGAGCCCATTTCATCGCATCCATTGGTTCTGCCTTTGTAACCCCTTTCGTAAACGGAAACATTGCCAATCGTGTCATGGATGAGCACCGGGCAAAACAGATGGCGATCGTCTACGCCGTCGTTTATGGAGGAAGCGCCCCCTTTGGATGGATTGCTGGTTCGGTCGCGATGATAGATGCCCGATACCCACTATTGGTTGCTTTACTCGCGGGTGTTACCTCTCTTCTCCTTGTGCGGTCCGCCACAAAAAGCGCATTAGCCCCAAGACCTACTGCCTAAACTGTCTTTCTTTCTACGATTGTATTCGGCAGAAATGGAAAAGCCGCCCCTAGGGGCGGCTATGTACAGAGTATTATTCTTCTGGTTAGATAAAGATCGACATGATCATCACTGCTATGATGCCCACGATACCTTCTATCAACGTCGCGCTTGTGTAAATTTTATAAGCTACATTCACTTCCATATTGCTGAACTGAGATACCACCCAGAAGTAAGAGTCATTGGCGTGGGAAACCACCATGGACCCTGCGCCAATGGCGATGACAGTTAGAGCGGGATTCAGCCCTAGGGTTCCAAGCAAGGGTGCCATGATTGCGGATGTGGTGATGATGGCTACCGTTGAAGACCCTTGAGCAGTTTTCAACGCAGCGGCAATGATAAAGGGCATCAACATTCCCAAGTGCATCCCGGACAGGTTCACTTTGATGAACTCCACCATAGGGGACTGCTGTAGCACACGGCCAAAGGAGCCCCCGGCTCCGGTAATCACGAGGATAATAGCCGCGTCTCGGATCCCGTGTCCCATCCATTCATGGTAGGCGGTGCCAAGGGATGGTTTGGGAACCAGGAACAAGGAGAGGATCACACCGATCATAAGAGCGGTGACAGGATCTCCGATGAAACTGATGAAAGCCGCTAAACCGGCCCCACCAAAGGGTTTGGTGGGAAAATCGGCGATGGACTTCAGGAGGATCAACACGATCGGAACCACAAGGGGCAGGAAGGACATGAATGTGTTTGGAAGTTTGCCTTGTTGTTTGAGCAGTTCTTCATAGGAAGTTTCAATGTCCGCCTCAATCCAGTATTTTTTTGCCACTGTTTTAGCCCAAATATACCCCGCAATCATGGCAGGTAAGGCCGCGATCATTCCTAGAAGGATCACCATTCCTAGGTCCGCTTTTAGGGTCCCTGCTGCAGCGATGGGACCCGGGGTAGGAGGCACCATGGTGTGAGTGGCGTACAATCCAGTGGATAGAGCTACTGCCATCACGGCCATCGACGTCTTGGTTTCTTTGGCTAAAGCTTTGTTCAAGGGTGTCAGGATGACGTACCCTGAGTCGCAAAAGACAGGGATGGATACTACGTATCCCGCGATGCTCATGGCAAGGGCGGATCGCTCCCTACCTACAAGCTTCAGGATCGCCTGGGTCATGGACAAGGCTGCCCCTGTTTTTTCCAGGATGTACCCCATGATGGTACCACACACGATCACGATTCCGATGGCACCTAAGGTATTCCCAAAACCGGTTCGTACATGGGCCACCACATCCTTCAAGGGCATCCCGATGGCGATTCCATAGAGGAAGGCCACGCCGATCAGCACCACGAAGGCGTTCATCTTGTACCGGGCCGTGAGTACGATGATCACGATCACCGCCACCAAGAGAAGTAACAACGCTACTCCACCTGATACCATACATACCTCCAAGATTGAGTTTCGTAGGACTATTTTATACTGAGTTCCTCAGAACTTGCAATTTTTTTCATGCCCAGGCCATGGAAAACATGGAAAATAGCAAACCCTTGGGTTACATTAACACTAAATCATAACAATCTTATCGATTCATGGAGGACCGGCATGAAACCAGGCCCATTCTACACGTATCGATTTTTTACCCATACAGTTCTCAATTTCTTATTTCGTGTTCTTCCGATAGGTATAATGCTTGCTAGCTGTTCTCTGAATGATTGGCTTTTACAATTAGCAGATCCTGTAAAAGACCAAGACGTCCCACCCCCACCTCAGATTACTTTCTCTAACGCCAGTATGGTGGGGCAAACCGTCACAGTCTCACTAGCGGGTTCCTCTAGCTTAAAAATGGTGTACACGAACAATAGGGAAGGTATCACCTTTCCCTATTCCCCTAACCATAACACCCCTGTAGATACGGAAAAAACGACTCTAACGCGCAAGTTCTTTTTGTCCGAAACAGAAGTTACCAACGCGCAGGCCATTAAAGTTCTTCAGTGGGCGCTGAACACAGGGAAAATCATGACCTCTCCCGGCGCTCACAATGAAGTGAACGCGATGCAAGTGAAGTACGGAAACCAACTCCTGGTTGACTTGAACCAACCTGGACAGATACGAATCGGTTTTAATCCCTCTACCCAAACCTTTTGGGTGGAACCGGGTTACGAAAACCATCCCATGAATTTCATAACCTGGTACGGGGCGATCCTTTTCTGTAACTGGCTAACCGAAATGATCGATGGTCATTCGAACAATCTCGTGTATTCGGGCATCGACACCACCTGGACCCACGAGGAAACGGTTGTGGACTATTCGAAAACAGGCTTTCGATTACCCTCCGGCGCTGAGTGGGAGTTCGCCGCCCGCTACCTGGGCACCTATCCACCTAGCTCACTTAATTTGAGCACCCAGTACATCGCCCAGAACCTGCGAGGAGGGCATCCGGATCTTACCCCCGGCTACTGCTGGACACCCGCTAACTACGCGAGTGGGGCGTTGAAAGACAATTCCTATGAAGCGGAGACTCGAGCGGTTGCCTGGTGTATCCAAGACCCTCAGATGCCTTATGGGGAAGATCCCATGCCCGTGAAAACGAAGAACCCCAATCAATTGGGCCTTTACGACATGAGCGGTAATGTGTGGGAATGGTGCTTTGACCTGTATATGAGCGTCCAGCCATTCCGGGTTTTACGGGGACACTCGTTTTCAGATAATCCCCAAGATGTTAACCTAGGGGTTTGGGTGGCAGTTACCCCTACTAGTTATGATATGACAATTGGATTACGACTCGCCCGCACCCAGTAATCAATTTCAATGACCTAGGCCATGTTGCCTCATCCAAAAATCTAACCCTGAGTTTTGGAATGCCTCATCATAAATTCTAACCCTACCGTACAGACATACTAGTAGTGTTTTCTTTCTCTTTTTGCTTCTTTTTCTCTTTCTTTGTGAATCCTGTGGATTTGTG
>OGCI01000880.1_pt1 | contig 29306 bp, 30 predicted proteins | sample 1570021 | NCBI WGS metagenome assembly OGCI01 (sample SAMN06264664, study PRJEB24512) | hot springs metagenome | isolation source: Hot spring water | place: South Africa: Tshipise | collected 2015-06-21 | reverse complement strand
GCTTTCAGATAGACAGGGAATTGATAGAAGAGGACAAACTATTTGATGGATATTATGCCATACAGACATCAGAGAAGGAATTAAAGGCAGAAGAGGTGATAGAGGCATATCACAATTTATGGAAGATAGAGGAGAGTTTTAGGATAATGAAAACGACCCTTGAGGTAAGGCCGATATTTCACTGGACAGAAAGAAGAATAAGGGGGCATTTTGTGATGTGTTTTTTATCTTTTCTGATGTTAAGGGCGATGGAGTTGCTTGTAAAAGAGGAGGGATATTCGATAAACAAGATAAGGGAAGCTTTAAAGAGTTTAACAGTAACAAAAATAAAAATAAAAGACGAAACAGTGTATCTTAAGAACAAGCCAGATTCATTAGCGAACATTATAATGAGAAAACTGAAGATGAAATCCCTTCCAAATATGTTCACAGAAAGAGACTTCAGTTTTTAGCAAATCAAACAAGAAACAGAACAAAAAAGATTTGTAGTGCAAAAATGAGCAGATTTTGAGGGCATTTTGTTGAAATATCAATAACTTACAAATTCTATCTGACAAAGTCAGGAGTAGTGTTTGAAGTTTTTGAGTTTCAAGAAATAGGAGGTAGAACTTTAACTTATCTATGTGCAAACGTAGATACATATCAGGCAAAATTTGATGGAAGATCCCTCAAGTTCAAGCCTGTCTCAGAATTATATTCGAGTGAGCACAGAAAGATTCCATATTCAGTATCTTCAAAATGGCTACGATATTTTAAGACACTATAGAGTGGAATAGAGAGTATTTGATCTTTTATGTCATTTAAAAATAAAATCTTCTCCATTCGATCTCTCCATTTGTATTTACCTTTAAGTTTATCGATGTCAGTGTCCGATAATTTCGATCTTGGAATTGCATTCAGAGATATACCAGATTCTCTCAAAAACCGACTTACTTCATTCTCCCCAATGGTCTCAAGAAGCGTCAGGTCTGAACTTAAAAAGGCACTTATAATACCTTTAGCCCTTTCTCTTTCTTCCTTGATATCCCTAAGGTTCCAGAATTCCTCAAAATAGTTCTCGAGCATTTCTTTTTTCTCATTCAAACCTACAGTTCCACCTTTGATTACTTTTAAACTTTTCTCAACAGCATCTTTCAGATATGGAAAATGCATCCCTTTTTCTTTGCTTACAAAAATGTAAACTTTTCCTGTACCAAGACGCTTTCTGTAACACCTACCCATTCTTTGGATTAAAACATTCATTGGTGCAGCCTCAGTAATTAAAACGTCAAAATCTAAATCAAGGGATACCTCAATGACTTGTGTAGTTATCCAGATGCCTACGTTTCTTCCGCTTGGATCAGTTTTTGTAATATCATTCTCTTTTTCTTCTCTATCCTTAAAAGTGAATAGAGAATGATAAAGCTTTGGAGAGAATTCTTTTAGACTTTCATACACTGCTAAGGCTTTTTTGATGGTGTTACATACGATGAGAATGCTACTCTTATCAGGAAGCTTATCAAGAACCTTTTTACACTCAGTAATGTCTTCGTCCTTTTTTATAATCTCATGTTTTGAGTCGTTCCTCATGTCTAAATCTACCCATTCTGGCACATACTTATCTGTAACTATATCCTTAAACTCATCTTGTAATATATTAGGAATAGTTGCAGACATTATCAAAGGGGTAATATTGAAGTCTCTCGCTATTTTAAGACTTTGTTTTAAAATCTCGATAGTGTAAGGAGAGTATGAATCAATCTCATCAATTATTAGATTTGAGCCATAAAGACCCATTAGAACTTTCTCGTATTGATGAACTCTTAAGGCAAAGGAAAAAATTTGATCAATGGTAGTTACAAGGATTGGTTTCATCAAATTCATGTTTAGTGTCATCTCGTGTATGGTCACATCTACGGCTTCTCTATCTGTTTGCTCCTTTTTCAAAGTTGAATATATAAACCTCCCAGCCTCACCATGAAGAATTCCAACATCTTCTCCATAATACTTTTTTAGTTTTTTAAATGCAGCATTTACAGAAGCTCTTGTTGGTAAAGTAAAGATTATCTTACCTTTTTTAACTCCTGCCCAGCATAAAGCAGCCTCTGTCTTTCCACTTCCGGTCGGGGCAACAAGGATTAAAGGTCCGTAGGTTTTTAGATGTTCTTGAAATTTTTTGAGTGTTATATGCTCGCGGAGTGTACAATAACCCTCGTAGTTAGAGTAAACTTTTGCTTCTTCATCTATCCCTGCTGAAGATATATGATCAGCTCTATGTAAAATACCTTTTAAACAAACGAGTTCCTTATTAAAAGGCTCTAATCCGAAAATGATGTCCTTCATGTTATCTATAACTTCGAAATTAACTTCAGGCTTCCAACTGATTTTAAAGTGCTCTTTGAATAATGAAATCATTGGTTCGAGAAGAACTAATCTATTTTGCTGAATATCGATTAATTCGTCTTCGAGTCCTTCACCATTACTCCTCTTAGAACCATTAATGAACTCACTCATTTCGAGGAAATTTTTGTGGTGAAGACCGACAGTGTAGATTATCTTCTCCTTCCAGTCATCAGAAAAATCAATAACCTTAAAAATAGAAGGTAAAAAAGAAACAGAGATAAGATTGTGTGGAATATACCTTTTAGTTCCTCTTAGAGAGTCTTGAAATGTTTTTGAAACCTTTCCTAAATCATGGGCAAAAGCAGATATCATCACTGCTTTTTTAAGGTTTTCATCTAATGTGAACCCCTGAAATTCTAAGTATGCCATCTCTTTTTTAGCTCGCTTCATTACCTCAGCTGTGTGTTCATGAAGTTCTTTTGGTGGATTGCTCTTGGCAAGAATCTTTTCCATCTGCTCTACTCCCTAAAAACCCTTGGAAGATTACCACTTTCTGTATCTATGTACTCTATCAACCATAGAAATCTATCTCCATCGCTTGTCTCCCAGTACTCACCCTCATAATATGAGATCGCTTCTTGGATGTAGTAAATTCTTTCCATCTTTAGATTTCTATCCTTAAGATGACATACTGGTATATATAAAGGAACAGATCCATACACTTCCTTTGGTAAATAGGAATTTTCGATTTTTACTCTGTCAGGTTTTTTTGCTTGTTTTTTTGTCGCACTTACGGTAGAAGCTTTCAGCATAGCAATATCTTCACTCCTTCCCAAAGATATATAGCCATCGGGATTGTTTAGTTTTGAGATATAAAAGTCATGATTTTCAGGAGCATCAAGATAAATAATATATCGAGGCTTATATAGCACTTTAACGTAAAGAGGCTTTGTCTCAACTTTGCGGTTTACAATTTTTTCTAACCATATCTTATCTCTTGAGGTAAATGCTCCACTCAGAAATGTTCTATAATCGAAAAACATCCCCTCAAAAAATCCTTTTATAGCAATAGTTAAAGGCTCAGGTGGTCTTTTCCCAAGAATCTCTCTTAATATTCCAAGCACTGTTGATGGTGGAGGCAATGGATAGGAATCGCAAAAGTTCTGATTGCCGTATATCCTAAAATGTGCCGTCTGACTACAAATGTCTATTTTGATTATTTGTTTTATGTTTGCCATATCTTTTCTTTATTTTTTTCGATAAATGATGAGATACTATCAATTGCCTTTTTGGGTAGCATTGCAGGAATATTGACATGTCCATCTAAGGGGAATCCTTCGTGAATACCGAAAACAATCAAGTTGTTTTCATCGGACTTAAGACCATATTCTTCAATAATGTCATTTATGGCTTTTGCTTTGACGGCATTTTTATTTTTATCCCAAACAATTGCGTCGATAAAATATGGAAACTTCCTCTCAAAAACACCTCCTATTAGGAGATGTGGTCTTAAAGTACCTACAAGAGCCCCATTTCTATGGATAGCTATATACGGTATTGCTTCAAGAATAGCTTTAACCCTAATGAGTTTCTCCTCTATATCTGCCTCATTATCACCCTCTTTGTTTTCTTCTCTGCCAATTCGCTGCAAATCAATCGTAATTGTATAAACGAAATAATTCATGTCAATCTCTCTCTGAAAAATCATCTGACCCTCGCCTTTTGAGCCTGATAATTCTACCAAACCGAGATTGCTGCGGTAGTCAAGGCAATTTTTAAAATCCATTAAACCAACAGCGTATGAAACGCCTAAGGGAGACTTTCTTTTTCTCGATTCATCTGTAAATAGATAACCAAAAATATCAGCGTGTGGGTCCGAGTTTGCATAACCAATTATTTGGATAGGATCTTTTTTATTTTTTTCTGGAATTTTTATATTCACACCATTTTCTAACTTCCACCTTTTTTCTTTAACAAAGTACTCCATTAAAGGCTGTCTGAAAACAGCACTTGGTGAGAGATATGGGAAATCTCCTAATGCAGTTGGAAGAACTTTCATTGGATTAATATTTCCTCCAAGACCTTCACCCATTGATGGAGTGCCCGTAAATTTGACGACCATAGTCAATGTTAATCCTTTCATTTATTTAGCCCTCCTTTTTAATAGTGCTCATAATACCCATGATAAATGCTAGAGAGTTTTCCTCGCTTTCCGTTATCCTTGTCAATTCTGGGGGCATGGGTTCTTTTAGGTAAATATAAGCACCGATTAATTGTTTCTGAAGTTGTGTCGAATCCCTAAGAGACTTGTATAGCTTTAACGCTACAGAATAGGCTTTGTCTCCAAGATTATTACCGAGTTTATTACCTAATTCAAAAAAAGTTTTAGTCATGCCGACACCTCCTTTATAGGCTTTCAAAAAGGCATAAAATGCTGTAATAAGCTCACCAAAATTCAACTTAGACTGATTTTTAAGAAAATCTATTATCAGTTTTGCTCCTGATTGCTCCTTATGCTTTTCAACAATATCTAAAATATACTGCTCTTTGCCTTTTGTTCTTAATAAACCAGAAAGATTCATTAACATCAACGATGCCTTTGGCAGAAGAGGGCGTAAATCAAAGCTTGAGATGTTACCTTGACGATCAAACACCGGGTAGACAAGGACGCTTCCCAGCGAGAGAAATACAGAGGATGACCTCTCAAAGTTTAGACTTAAATCTTTTCTAAGTAGTAGATTATTGATAAGCTTCCGATATAGGGTCAAATCAGGGTTGTAAATAATAAAGGGTAGATTATTCTTTATGAAGAGATCATAGGCTTTAAAAGAAGCCAAAATTGATAGTCTTCTGCAATTAAGACATATTCTTGGAGGTATTGAACCTCCACCAGCAAAAAGTGGAGATTCTTCCCATCCTCCTGAGACAATCCATTTCCGCCCCGCAATGCTTTCTTTGTCGTGTGTTGTCTTTTGTTCACAGAAACTACAATATACATCCTCGCTCTCTATTTTAGTGAAAAGATTTTTAATATCTTCCTCGCTTTGATGCTTTTTTTTGCCATTTACAATTGGGTTATTTAGAAGGGTTTTACTTATGATTGAAAAATATGGATTTTTTGATTGTTTGTCTTGAGTGATATCAGAAGCAAAATCAAACAGCATGGAGGGAATTGTTGGATCAGCTAAATTATCACTACCAATCAATTCGATGCAAAAAACTCTTCCCAAATCAAGCCACCAGTTCATACCACCTCCACCATCCCAAATCCCTGTCCTGTTCTCAAGCCTATGCCAATCTGGTAAAGCATCTGTAAATCTCTTGGGTCACCTTTGAGTTTAAAACAGCCCTCAAAGCAGGTAAGTGTCATATAGGGCTTGCCTGTCTTCTCCCTGAATCCCCTCAAAGTGTGCTTAACGACCTGCTTGTTGATCTTGAGAGGCTCAAACTCTATCGGTCTTATGAGTCCATCTCCACCTCGTATCTCCCTAAGGATTCTGTCATGGATAGAATTAAATTCCTCCATAAACATCGCTTGGTTTTCAGGTGATGGAATCACAGGTTTTTCATTCTTGTCTTCGATAAGAATCGGCGAAACGGTCTTGAAGACTACCTCCTCCTCTCTTATCTTTCTCTCATTCAAAGGCAAGGCACGGTCAAACATCAGGTTGATCCCGTCGGTGATGGGGAAGACTTTTCCTTTCTCCCTACACTCAACAAGGCCGTTGTAAAGGAGCACTATAAACTCATAGGAGTTGGAGCTAACATATAGATGAAGCCTGCTTCTTTTTGGAAAATGAAACACCGTTTCCTCCACCTCGACGTCCTCATCGATCCTGATTTTCTCCCTTTTAAGAGTTCTACCAGCGGGCATACCGATGCTAAAGCAGAAGGGTTTCACTACCTTTGAAAGGTCACTCTCCTTATCAGGATAGAGCCTCTCTTTGAAAGTAGGATCTGCTGTGGTTAAGGCCTCCTTGATTAAGGCCATAATCCTGTGCCGATATATAATCGGGAGTTTCTCTGCATGGAAATCAAATCTTATCCTCATAACACCAACTCCACATTTATTCCTATTCTTTTCCAGGGATTGTCATCTACATTAAGCCAGCTTATGTAAGCTCGAAGACTCTGTCCTCTGCCCATCATCTGGGATATAGCAGAGTTATCAACTCTCGGAAGATATCCAAGCTTATGCCTCCTCCAGAAAACCTCTACTGCCTTATGGTCATAGGGATTGTGAGGTTGTCTCCTGAGGATTAATTCATCTCCCACCTGTAACTTACTCCATACAAGCTCAGCACTGTAGTAATTAAATCCTGCAAGCACTGTCTCGAGGATAAGAATACGGGATTCTGTTTTTGTGCCCGGAATAAGAGAGATAGCAGGTAGACCAAAAAGAAATTTGAGAAAGTTTCTTCTTTCATTGTTTACCGGATTTTTCTCTTTCATTTTATTGCACCTCTATATTAGTATAAACTTATAACTCTCCCAAATGATGTCCTACCTGTAAATATCTTTCATTTGCTCTATCTCATGCTTTATTGCCTCTCTTAGCTCCTCAGGATCTATGACTTTGGCATAGGAGCCAAATTTAAGAATCTCGCCCTTTAGTTCTGCGAAGTTTGCCGCTTTGAACTTTAGGATAAGCCACCCATCCCTGTCCTCACTTATCTCCTGAGACTCATGCCAGACCTGTTCTCTGATCCAGTCTGATATTTGCGGGCTGAATTTAATGCAAACCTCTTTCGGTTCATCACCATGTAAGATTCCAAAGTTCGATGTAAGCCTGCGCACAAGCTCACAATCAGAGGCATAGTCAATCTCTGCTTTTGCTGTTACAATATTGCTCATGCGAGAGAGGGAAAAGTATCGCAGGTCTCGTTTCATGGCACAATAGCCAATAAGAAACCATCTACCCATGTAGCTAAGTAGGTGCAGAGGTTTTACTATTCGGCGCGTCTTTTCCTTTGTGTGCGGTGAGAAGTAATCGAATTCGATATTCCTCTGATGAAAGAGGTTCTCACAGACCTGACGGAATATGGATTTATCAATCCTGTAATACTCGATGTTTTTAACCGATACCTTGTTAAGAAAATCTTTAAATTTTGCAGAGTGTGATGCAAGGTTCTCCGATAGTTTATCGAAAAGATTAATCAGAGATTCTTTAATCTCATCCTGCGGGATGCTTTTTGCAAGCCGAGATGCTATGCAGAGAGAGAGTAGTTCATCTTCATTTATCCACACAGATGGGAGCTCAAAACTCGTCTCACTGTAGTAGTATCCATGCCTTCTGTGATCGTATTTAAGGGGTGCATTGAGTCGATCTCTCAAAAACTCTATGTCTCTCTGGGCTTGCTTCTGCGATATCTCAAATCTCTGAGCAAGTTTGTTTGCGTTTGGGTATCTATTTCTCTTAATCTCCCTGTGAAACCAGACAAAACGTTCATATGCCAATTTCTTACTCATATAAACATTACATTTTTAACATAAAATCAGTTGCATTGGAAAGCCCTAAAGCGAAAATAATTGATAAATGATTTATTTTGAAACTGAGTGAATAACAGCTGAATCTGTAAAGAGTTTTTTGTATAATTGCGTTATACTCGACTTCATCAAATGAAGACATATTTCATTCAAAAATAAATATTTCAGAGACCATGAGGGAGCGAAAAATTGCAGGGAGGAGATTTATAAAAAGTTAGAGTTTGCACTTTTGTCATTACAAGGGCTTTATTGTCCGAAGGGATCTTTCTCCTTTAGTCACTGTAATTTTTTTTTCTTGTAACTGCGAGGCTACAAAGTAGCCGAAGCAGTCTCTAAGTGAAGTCTGCGGTTAAGAGATTGCTTAGTAAGCTCGCAATGACAAAAAAGTCCTAACAATAACTGCCTTTACAGTCACTGGAGGTCACATAGATGGAGTAGGAGGGAGATAACTCAATAGATTATCCCTGAATTGTGCATCTTATGCTGTTTACTGAATAGATACAAATCGCAGTGTATTCATAAGGTGTAATTGATGAGGGTGGTGTTAATGATGCTAATACTTGAATGTTTGTGGTCAACTCCTGTTGCGAGCAAGTTACTGATAGCGGATGGTCAAGCACAACAGTACCACCAGGAGTTGGTCTAGATGTAATTGAGCAATTTGCCAATATAGACGGGTTAAGCGATTGGTTGTGATTTTCAGCACACCATCCGATAATGTCCATCATACAGGCTCTTGCTAGAGGTTCTGCATACGAAGATACCTTTGCCTTTCTCTGATACTTAAGATATTGTGGAATAGCAAGTGATGCTAAGATTGCGATGATAGCTATGACTATGAGTAGTTCGATCAGTGTAAAACCTCTATGGTCTCTGATCGATAGTGCTTTCATAAAATCCTCCTTCTTTTTTAACCATTCAAAGCAGTTACTATTAAATGTAATTATAATTGAAAATATAAGTATAATTGTGAAAATTAAGTTAATTTAGAATTGTAAATACGATACCTTATTGACTCTAATCATGGTAGAGAGTAACGCTAAATTAGAGTGGTTTGTCTAATTTAAATCATAGTGGTGAAGCAATGCGGTTAAATCTTAGTGGGTCAGACCGAAAAGACTTCTAATCATTAAATACAATGAATGCCCATTATTGTCATTACGAGGAGTGCTAACTTGGAGACAATCTCCTCTTTTTTTGCTTCCTCACTTTTGTTAGAATAGGCTCGGTAGTTTCAGAGAATGCATTGACTACTTCGTGGTCTCGTATTGACGAAGGTGCAGCCAAAATATTCGTGAGGACACCTGATATGAATCTTTTCGAGGAGTAAGTCTACCCAGCCTAATAAAAAGATAAAAATAATCACTTAACTTTCATCGTTCATAATGTCTCGATCATCAGATTTAATACTAACCTATCCAAACTATTTTTTCAAAATCACTAATTCCTTCAACAAAGTGATTGGTTGTTCCTCTGAATCCTACATTTAGCTTAGCTTCAAGATTAAAAAATTTTAAACATGTTCCGCAGGTAAAGATTTCAACACCTTTTTCTTCAATTTTTTTAAAGATTTCGATAAATTCATCGTCTATTGTGGTTAATCTAACAGCGGTATTCATTAAAAAGATCATATTGGGTAGCTCGGCAGTTGTTAGCATGGTTTCAAAAAACGCTTTCATAAGAATTCTACCAAGAGTTTCATCTATCCCGATGATATGGGAGGTAACTATAAGGAGTAACCTTTTTTTAGATTTTTTTTCTTTTGTAAGAATCTGACAGGTATATCCTTTCACTATTTTTACCCGCCAGTTGCTATCCTCTGTTTCAATCTCATGATAGTAACCAAATCGCTCAGCATATCTTTTTAAATTTTCAGCAGAAGCCTCATTATCAACAATAACAACAATAGTACCTTCCTCTATTTTTGATAGGGCTTCCTCTGCTAAAAGAATAGGCTTTGGACATCCAAGACCTCTTGCATCAACAATCTGCATGCAACCGACCTCCTTTTTATTAAAATTTACCACTTTAGCTGAAAAAATTAAAAGTAGTTTTTTCAGATAGAACCATTTTTACATATAGAAAAAAACTTATAAAAAATATTGACTTTTATCTTTTTTTAAATTATAATAATTATAAAATAAATTAAATTAGGAGGTGTAGTTATGGATGTAAGAATGCCGTTGTTGGGAGAAAAAATTGAGGACAGAAAAATTAAAACAACCCATGGTGTAATCAATTTCCCAGGAGATTACACAGGGAAATGGGTTGTTCTTTTCAGTCATCCTGCTGACTTTACTCCTGTTTGCACAACAGAGTTTGTTGCATTCCAGAAAAGAATTGATGATTTTAAAGCCTTAAACTGCGAATTAATAGGACTTTCTATTGATCAGGTGTTTTCTCACATCAAGTGGGTTGAATGGATTAAGGAAAAACTCGGAGTGGAAATTACTTTTCCAATTATTGCCGATGATATGGGAGAAGTAGCTAAATCCTTTGGAATGATTAGTCCTGCAAAGGGAACAAATACAATAAGAGCGGTCTTCGTGATTGATCCAAATGGAGTGTTAAGGCTCATTCTTTACTATCCTCAGGAAGTAGGAAGAAATATAGATGAAATTGTAAGAGTTGTCAAAGCCTTACAGACTTCCGATGCAAATAAGGTGGCTATTCCTGCTGGCTGGCCAAATAATGAACTTATCGGTGACAAAGTTATTATTCCTCCTGCATCAGATATTAAGACAGCAAAAGAAAGACAGGGACAATCTGAATGCTTTGATTGGTGGTTCTGCTACAAAAAACTTTAATCCCCTCCTCCCACACAATAGGCCCTCTCTTTTTAGAGAGGGCTTTTTATTTGTTATAATTGTATCTGATGAAAGCCTGGGTCATAGATAAAATAAGTGATCTTGCCATTGAAAAAAAGCCTTTAAAACTGATTGAAACAGAAATCCCTGTTCCAGAGGATGACGAAATACTTATTAAAGTTTATGCCTGTGGAGTTTGCCATACTGAAATTGATGAAATAGAAGGAAGACTTAAGCCTTCTTTTTTTCCCCTTATTCCCGGACATCAGATAACAGGTGAGATAGTTGAAAGGGGGAAAAAGGCAAAGAAATTTAATATCGGTGATAGGGTTGGAGCAGGATGGATTTATTTTTCCTGCGGAAAATGTGAATACTGTAGAAAAAAATTAGAAAATCTCTGTCCCTATTTCTTAGGAACCGGAAAAGATGTTCATGGAGGATATGCAGAATATTTTAAAATAAAAGAAAATTTTGCATTTCCTATTCCAAAAAATTTTGATTTTGTTGAGGCTGCACCACTTTTTTGCGCAGGAGCAATTGGTTATCGCTCTTTAATGTTGACAAAAATCAAGGACAAATCCTCAATTGGACTTATTGGATTTGGAGCTTCTGCTCACATAGTTCTGAAGACAATTAAACACACTTATCCTGAATCATCTGTCTTTGTTTTTGCAAGAGATGAAAATCAGAGAAAATTCGCTCTGAATCTTGGTGCAATTTGGGCAGGAGATATAGATGATGAACCACCATCAAAGCTTGATGCTGCTATTGATACAACTCCTGTATGGAGCCCACCATTTAAGACACTTAAACACTTAAAGCCTGGTGCCAGACTTGTAATCAATGCTATTCGTAAAGAAGAAACTGATAAAGCCACTCTTTTAGCGATCGATTATCAGAGGGATTTTTGGCTTGAAAGAGAGATAAAATCAGTGGCAAATGTAACTCGAAAGGATATAAAGGATTTTTTGAAAATAGCTGAGGAAATACCGATAAAACCTGAAGTTGAAATATATTCCTTTGAAGAAGCAAACAATGCGATTTTAGACATTAAAAATAGAAAAATAAAGGGCGCAAAAGTTCTAAAAATAGGAGAATAAATTATGGATAAAAGTGAAAAAGTCCTGGAAATCATTAAAAGACTAAAGAAGAAATATCCAAATGTAAGAACTGCACTTAATTTTAATACTCCCTTTGATTTACTTGTAGCAACTATTCTTTCTGCTCAAACTACCGATGCAAATGTAAACAAGGTAACCGAGAAACTTTTTAAAAAATATAAAAAAGTAGAGGACTACGCAAAGGTTTCTCTTGAAGAGTTACAGAACGATATAAAGAGCATAAATTACTATAAAAATAAGGGAAAATACATACAAGACCTTGCCAATCATCTGCTGGAGAGATTTAACGGAGAGGTTCCAAAAACAATTGATGAACTTGTGAGTCTTCCAGGAGTAGGAAGAAAAACGGCAAATATTGTTCTTTGGAATGCCTTTGGAATTAATGAAGGAATAGCTGTTGATACTCATGTTAAAAGAATTGCTAAATTGCTTGGACTTACTGAAAATACTGATCCGAATAAAATCGAAGAGGATTTAATGAAAATAACTCCCAATGAGTTCTGGGGAGACATAACCAATCTTCTCATAATGCTCGGAAGAGAGATCTGTAAGGCTAAATCACCAAATCATAAAATATGTCCATTGAATGACATATGTCCGAGCAGCAACTTATGAAGATAGAAAGACCGATAATAAAAATGTTAATAAATTTCAAATAACCATTTATGATTTATATTTATTTGATCGCATTCGAAAGAAATGTTTGACAATTATTCTGTAAAGTTATTAGTATTTACATTATGCTGAAGATTGCGGTTATTGATGGCCAGGGTGGTGGAATAGGAAGTTATATAATTAAGTCACTTAGAGAGGAATTTGGAGATAAAGTTGAAATAATTGCCCTCGGGACTAATGCTGCTGCCACTGCAAATATGATGAAGGCAAAAGCAAACAAAGGAGCCTCTGGAGAAAATGCCATTTTGTGGAATATTAAAAAGGTTGACATCATTCTGGGACCTCTGAGTATTATTGTGGCAAATGCAATGATGGGAGAACTAACTCCATCAATGGCTGAAGGGATAGGTAGCGCTAATGCAAAGAAAATTTTACTTCCAATTAATCAAGAAGGTATAGAACTCATTGGTTTTATAAAAGAGCCCCTTCCACATCTTGTGGAAAAACTTATCCTTCATCTAAAGGAGGAATTAAATGTGTGAAGCAAACGCATATGTGATTAAAAATGGCGAAGAGGAGATATATTTAGAGTCGGTTGATATCCTAAGACCTGAAGGTAAAAACATATATCTTCGGAATATCTTTGGAGAGCAAAAGGTCTTCAAAGGGAAAATTAAAGAGATGTCCCTGCTCAATCATAAAATTGTTCTTGAAGAGGATAAGGAGTAGTCAAAATCTCTTTTAATGCGGATTCGATTTATTAAATATCAACCATACGAGCCTTATCTTAACATGGCAATAGATGAAGCTATCAGCATATTTGTAAGAAAAGGAGCGGTTCTACCAACTTTCAGACTTTATGGCTGGAGCAAAAAGGGCATAACAATTGGAGAGTTTCAGCAGGAAAAAGAAATCAACTATGAATATGCTATGAAACAAAACATTCCTATTGTGAGAAGACCAACAGGTGGTAAGGGAATTCTTCACATCGATGACATAACCTATAGTTTTTCAGCAAGAAAAGAGGATAGATTCAGAGGAAATCTCTTTCAGACCTATGAAATAATTAGTAAAGTCTTTTTTAAAGCCTTTAAGTTAACAGGAATTCCAGTTGAAATTAAACGGGAAAAACGAGTTGTAAACAAAAGTGCTCTCTGCTTTGCTCTTTCATCATTCGGAGAAATTTGCTACAAGGGCATAAAAATAATTGGTTCTGCTCAAAAAAGATGGGTTGATGGTTTTCTTCAGCAGGGAACAATTCCTCTTACAACAAACCGAGAAATGCTCTCAAAGCTTTTTCTTTGCTCAACTGAAGATGTGAGTAAAGTTTATGGATTAAAGGAAATATTTGAAAACTTCGAAATCAATCAGTTTCAAGAAAATATTATACTTGCGTTGAAGGAGGAGAGTTTTCAGCCTCAGGTAGGCTTTCTTCTTGATGAGGAGATTGAGCTGGCTGAGGAACTTCTTCATCAGAAATATTCTTTTGATTCAACTCTCTATCCATATGAATGTAATAGGAAAGAAAAGCTGCCACAACCACAAGACTTATGTAAATATGGGCGAATTGAATAAGGAATTGATAAACGACTGCTAATAGAGCTCCTACATGTGGTATTATGGCAAGTAGTGAGCCTATTGAAAGCAATACACCACCTGTAAGAATGTAGGTTACAAAGAGCAATCCTGCTCTTCCAATTGATTGAGGATGATTTAAAATTGTTCTTTTAGCTTCTACAATTGCCTCTTTAAGAGAGTAATTTTTCACAAAAATACCATAGCATCCAAACAGAGTATATGTTATCCACAAAAGAAATGAAATTAAGCTTAAAAGTAGTATAGAAAGATAAAAAAATACATTCAAGAAAGTGGCTAAGGCATGACTATAATTCTCCATAAATTCCACAAGAGAATAGGTAAACTCTCCAATTAATACAAATATTAAACCAAGTAAAAGAAAAATCATTGCTGCAAAAGCACTAAATAAGCCAGTTTTCCAAAAATATTTTTTGCCGTATAGGTGAAAGTTTTTTAATCTAAATAACTCTCCAGATTGCATGAAGGAGTTCATAATGCCAAGAGTTCCAGCAAAAATATAAATCCATGAAAACACAACAGCAATAAGATAGATAACAATGGTAAGTAGAAAAAAAATTGCAAATAAAAGAAATTTTTTCATAAGGCTAAATGATGACAATACTATTTCAATAAAACTGCCCTTTAAGATATCCGTAAAGTCTATCCCAAACAAAACAAAAAGAATTCCCAATGGAATGCTTAAGAGAAAAAAAAGACTAAAAAAGGAGGCAAATAAAAAGAAAAAATGTATAAATAGCAGTTGATAATTTTTATTAACTGTCTTTAATGAGTCGTTTATGCAAGTAAAAAAGTTCAACTGTAGCTTACACCTATCACTGTGATATTAAATTCATTAGCCCTTTTGATTGTCTCTTCTTTTTCAACCAAAAGGGTCTTTCCTGCCTCAAGTGCTAATACTTTGCCACCTGTTTCTTTCATTATTAATATTGTATCTACTCCTGCAACAGGAGGGTCAAGCTTTAAATCTTGTTGGGGTTTACTTGTCTTTACTACTACAAATTCTTTTACATAATTTCCTGCTCTCTTAATGGTTTCATCGGTTCCCTCAATTGCCTCAACTGCAACCACTGAGTTTTCCTTAACAATCACCGTTTGTCCAATGTCAAGCGCACCAATTTTCTTTGCAATCTTAAATCCGAATTCTATGTCTTTTAATTCTTCCTTTGAGGGCTTTCTCTTACCTAAAACTCCCATTGGAGTCAAAAGATGAGGACACACCTCCGATATGTCAACCACTCGTATACCTTCGCTTTTTAGTTCCTTTTCAATTATTTTGAGTAATTCGTTATCCCCCTTAAGTTTTGCAGAAAAAAGCATTTTCAAAGCTCGCATATCTGGTTTTATTTTTTCCTGTTCAAAGATTAAATTTTTTGGGAATTTACCTGTTAAAATTACCTGTTTAACTTTATTTTTTTTCAAAAAATCTATAATTTTCCCTGCCATGCCAATGTTAAACCACTCCAATACATCACTTGTGTCTTTGAGGCTCTTATCAGCTAATTCTTTCAATGCAACTGTTACAACAGAGTAACCCCTTTTTTTAAGTTCTCGAGAAATTAAAATTGGAAGTTCGCCTTGGGCAGCAATAATTCCTATCTGCATATCCCTCTTTTGTTTGCCTCTATGAACTCCAAAAGATGGATAATTTCAGGAATCTGAGGTAATTCTTCTTTAACTTTATCTATAGCCTCTTTCAAAGAGAGTTTATCTCGGAAAAGAATTTTATATGCCTTTTTTAAAAGGTTGATTTTTTCATCACTAAATCCTCTTCTTTTAAGTCCCACAGAGTTAAGGCCATAAAGTTTAGCCCTAGGACCAGATGCCATTGTAAAGGGTGGAATATCCTGACCTACTCCACTAAAGCCCCCAACCATTGCATACGCACCTATTCGAGTAAACTGATGAATTGCTACAAGTCCTCCTATGAACACAAAGTCCTCAACAACCACATGACCTGCTAGGGTGGCAAGGTTTGCCATGATTACAGAGTTACCTATTTTGCAGTCATGGGCAATGTGAACATAAGCCATAATAAAGTTACTATCTCCAACGAGTGTCCAGCCATCACCGGATACAGATGCTCTATGAATCGTAACATATTCTCTTATCACATTATTCTTACCAATTTTTACACCAGTGGGTTCTCCATTATATTTTAAATCCTGTGGTGGAAAGCCTATTGTAGCAAAGGGAAAAATTTTGCAGTTCTCTCCAATCTCGGTAATACCTTCAATCTGGACATGCCCGTGAATATAGGTACCTTTGCCTATTTTAACATTATCGCCTATTATGCAATAGGGTCCAATAACTACATCATTCTCAATTTCTGCCTTAGGACTAACAATAGCTGTTTTGTGTATTTCTGCCATTAAAATTCACCTCACCTAGTTACCATAGCTGTAAACTCAGCTTCTGTTACTATTTTTTCATCAACCTTTGCTATTCCATTAAACTTCCATACATTGGAACGGCGATGGCTCACATTAACTTCAAATACTATCTGATCTCCCGGAGTTATGGGCTTGCGGAATTTTACTTTCTCAATACTCATGAAAAGCACTCCACTTCCCTCAACTCCTGATTTAAAGGCAAGAACTCCTGCCACTTGAGCCATAGCTTCTACAATAAGCACACCTGGCATCACAGGATTGCCAGGAAAATGCCCCTGAAAAAAGGGCTCATTAATTGTCACATTTTTTATACCTGTAGCTTTTTCATTAGGCTTTAGTTCAATAATCCTATCTACAAGGAGAAATGGATACCTATGAGGTAAAATATTCATTATTTCTTTTATATCTATCATTCACCACCCTCCATTTTCTTTATTTTTTCCTCAATTTCCTTTACTTTTTTGTTAATCTCAGGAAGCTTACCGAAAATAGCATAGGATTTTAAAAACTCTCTGTGAGGCATGGCTGGAGTTCCAGAAAACACTCCTTTTTGAAGTTTCCCTGGCATTACACCTGATTGAGCAGTAACTATTGTGCCTGCTTCAATTTCTGCATGATCAGCAACCCCAACCTGTCCAGCAAGAATACATCCATCTCCTATTGTAGAACTTCCTGCAATACCTACTTGGGCAACAATAATGCAGTTCCGTCCTATCTTAACATTGTGGGCAATCTGAACAAGATTGTCTATTTTTGTTCCCTTTCCAACCACAGTGTTTCCTGTTGTGGCTCTATCAATGGTTGTGCATGCACCAATCTCTACATCATCTTCAATAATAACAGAACCTACCTGAGGAATTTTCTCGTGTCTTCCTTCATTAAAAATATAACCAAATCCATCGGCTCCAATCACAGCTCCAGAATGGATAATTACGCTGTTTCCTATGTATACATTCTCTCTTATGGTTACATGGGGATAGATAATACAGTTAGCGCCTATTTTGCTTCCTCTGCCAATAAATGTAAAGGGATAAATCACCGTATTTTCCCCTATTTCTACCTGGTCATCAATAAAAACATAAGGATATATGGTTACATTTTTTCCAATATTAGTATCTTTAGAGATAATAGCCTGCTCGCTAATTCCTTTTGGGCAATAGGGTCTTACATAGAAAAGCTGTAGAAGCTTTACAAATGTAAGATGAGGATTATCAACAATAAGCTGAGTTTTTTCTAATCCTCCTATCTTTTCTTTTAAAATTACTGCTGAAGCTCTGCTATTTTTTAGCTTATCAATATATTTAGTCGATGCTAAATAGGTAATGTCACCTTCTCTGGCATCCTCTATGCCTTTTACTCCAATAATTTCAGCCTCAGGATTTCCAATAATTTGACCGTTAAAGCGTTCTGCTATTTCAGAAAGCCTCATTTCTTTCCTTTTGTAGTTGTTGTTTTTTGATTGAAAAGGCTTATGATTTTATCGGTTATTTCCACTTGTGGAGTAGTATAAATTATTAGTTGCTCAGCTTTTTCTAAAATTAAATTATAACCTTCTTTCTGTGCAAATTCATTAATTATTTGTCTTATTTCCTTTAACATGCTCTGGGTTATCTCATTTTGTTTTTTCTGTAATTCTACCTGGTAGTCAGCAGCATTTCTCTGCAACTCTCTACCGAGTCTTTCTATTTCCTCCTCTTTTGATTTTCTTGCATCTTCACTTAATATGGCCTTTTTCTTTTCATACTCTTCTCTAAGGGTTTGTATCTTTTTTTGTTTTTCCTCTAAAGTCTTTTGTCTTGATTCAAGCATGCTTTGAAGCTCGTTAACTGCCTTTTTACCTTCCTCTGATTCATTCAGCACTCTGTAAAGATCAACTACTCCTATTTTCAGCTCTGCATGGGAAACTGAAACAAAGGATAAAGCTAAAATAAAACCTACTAAAATTAGTAAAAATTTTTTCATTACTTCCTCCTCCTTGTTGTTTAGAAGAATGAGCCAAAACCAAATTCTATCTTGCTTTTCGACTCTCCTTCTTTTCTATTGAGATTTATTCCATAATCAATTTTCACTGGTCCAAAGGGTGATAACCACCTGAAACCAAATCCTGCGGAGTATTTTATGTTAGAACCAAATTTTTCTCCTTCATTATATCCTTTACCTATGTCGGTAAATAAAAGTCCTTTAAGTTTTAGTTCACTTACTATAGGAAAAAGATATTCAATATTAAATATAAATGCACGTTTTGCACCAATAGGATCGTTTTTACTATCTTTTGGACCTGCTTCTCCATAGCCTAAGCCTCTTATAGTGTCAAGTCCTCCCACGTAGTATCTCTCATAAAGAGGATATTTTTTACCGAAAAGACTATCAGATATTCCGAGTCTTGCTCTCAAATGTAGAGTTGACTCTTCAAAGATAGGTAAGTACCATCCAAGATCGAGCATACTTTTCCAAAAACCTGTGTTTCCGCCAAGACCAGCAAGGGTTAAACTTAGGGAGTGCCTTGTCCCAGAGGTTGGATCAATGTAACTGTCACGGGTATCATTCACAATTTGAAATGTTACAGAACTTGTAATCAAATTACCTTCCATATCTTTTAAAACAGTGTCTGCATCTTCCTCTATATCTGTAACTCTTGATCTTTCTAATTCGTATGTAATTGAAGCAAACCAATCCTCACCATATCTTTTACCAAAAGTAAGAGACATTCCAGTACCATCTTTTGTATAGTTCTGATACTCCCTTTTTTGTCTGTAAAGATTTATACCAAAGAGAAGAGGTTTATCAAGAAACCACGGGTCTCTAAAGGAAATAGTATAGTATGAGCTTTTTCCTCCAAGTTCACCCTTTAATTTTAGGGTGTAACCCCTTCCAAATAGATTTGTCTGAGTAATATCCAACATTCCTATTAAATTATCAATAGAACTGTATCCTCCACCTACTGTTAAAAATCCTGTTGCTTTTTCTTTAACATTTATATCCAGATCAACGGTTTTTTTATCAGGATCTGGCTTTTGATCTATATCAACAGTCTCAAAATACTGAAGGTCTTCAAGTCGAGTTTTGCTCTTTTTTATTTTTGATGCTGAATATTCTTCACCTTCATCTACCCTTACTTCCCTTCTAATAACCTTGTCAACTGTTTTTACATTTCCTGCAATATTAACTCTGCCTATAGTAAATTTATCTCCGGGCTTGATACCATAAATAACATCAACTGTTAATTTGGACTCATCAGGTAAAACATCGGGTGAAACTGATGCAAGAGCAAAACCTTTGTCTGAATAATAGGAGGTAATCTGCTCTATATCTTTTCTTAGCTTCTTTTTACTAAAAATCTCACCGCTTTTTAATTTAATCAAATCCTTTACTTCCTGTTCTTCTTTTTTATCTTTAATTCCCTCTACTTTAACTGATGAAATTTTAAATTGCGGGCCTTCGGAAATGGGAATTATTATGGTCATCCATTTTTTATCCTGCGAAAATTCAATCTTAGGTTCACCGACAGATACTTTTATGTATCCGTTGTCATGATAGAGATCCTTTATTTTCTCTAAATCTTGAAGTATTTCCAATTTTTTGTAAAAACCACTTCCTGTGATAAAAGAATAAAACTTTCTTTCAGAGGTTCCCATGACTTTCTTTATTTTGCTGCTTGAAATAGCTCTGTTTCCCTCGAATTTAATCTCTTTAATTTTTACCCTATTGTTTTCTTCAATAACAAAGGTAAGCTCTACTTCTTCATCGGTTTTCTTCTTTACAGTAGGAACGACTTTTGCAAAATAATATCCCTCAGATTCGTAAAAAAATTTCAACCTGAGAGCATTGTCATTAATAAGGGTTATATCGGCAATTGAACCCTCTGTAATTGTTATAACTTCTTTAAGCTTTTCCACATCGAATTCTTTATTGCCATCAAAAGTAATTTTCACGATGGTAGGCTTTTCTCTGACTGTGTAAATAACTTTAACTCCACCCTCAAAGGGCTCAATATCTGCTTTCACATCGTCAAAATAACCCATCTTGTAAATAGCCTTAATATCATCTGAGATTTTATCCTGCGATACTACTTCGCCTAGCTTAAGGGATATTTTATTTTTTACAGCAGCCTCTTCAATTCTCTTAAGTCCCTTGATTTCAATACCTGTGACTAGTGGAAGTTCCTGAGCTTGAACATTAACAATAAACAATAATAAAAAAGTTAGATGGGCTAAAAATATCTTTCTTTTCATAAATTAACCTCACTTTTCAAAGGTTTTTAAGTATATCACAAGATTTTAAAAAATTGAAATACTTCAAAAAGCCTTTGATTAACAAGTGTTTTTATATCCTCAAGGAATTCTTCTGTTTCAGCTTCGAAACGCAAAACCAAAGCAGGCTGAGTATTCGATGCTCTAAGAAGTGCCCAGCCATGTGGAAAATTTATTCTTACTCCGTCAATTGTGCAACATTCGTTTAAATTAAAGCAGGATTTAAATTTTTCTACAACGAGGAATTTTTTATTGTCAGGGCATTCTATTCTTATTTCCGGAGTGGAGTGCATTGTTTTTACTTCCTTTAATAGTTTTTTTAATCCATAGGGCTTACCAGCTTTTTTTACTATCTCAACAAGCCTTAAAGAAGCATAAATAGCATCGTCATATCCGAAATATCTGTCATTAAAGAAAATATGACCACTCATCTCTCCTGCAAGAAGTGCGCCTTCTTCCTTCATTTTCTTTTTTATTAAAGAATGACCTGTCTTCCACATTATTGGAATACCACCCATTTTTTCAATCTCTTCATACATAACCTTTGAACATTTTACCTCGCCAATTATTTTTGCTCCTGGATTGTTTTTAAGCACATCTTCAGCAAAAATAATCATGAGCCTGTCACCCCATATAATCTCTCCTGTTTCATCTACAACTCCCAATCTATCTCCGTCACCATCAAAGGCAATGCCTAAATGAGCCTTATTCTCTAATACTTTTTCAATCAAGTCTTTCAGGTTCTCCTTTATCACTGGATCTGGATGGTGGTTGGGAAAATTTCCATCCGGTTCGCTGAAGAGTTCTAAAATTTCTGCACCAAGTCTTTTGAATATCTCTGGAGCTACAATACCAGCTGCTCCATTGCCAGAATCTATAACCACTTTTATTCCCTCAAAAGATGGAAACTGAGCTGTTATGAAATTTAAATAATCATCAACTATGTTATATGTCTCAACATTTCCCAATCTGTCTGACTTAATAAAATCTCTGTTTTTTATAATATTTCTTAATTCTCTTATCTTTTCGCCATATATAGTATTTCTTCCGATGCTTATTTTGAAACCATTAAATTCTGGTGGATTATGACTTCCTGTTATCATTATTCCACCATCTAAGGGGAATCTAAATAATGAGTAATATTGCAATGGAGTGGGGCACAGACCAATATCCAAAACATCAACTCCACTTTCTAAGATGGATTTAATCATAGCACTCTTAAGATGTGGAGAAGAAAGTCGTGCATCCATTCCAATTGATATTCTTTGTGGCTTAAGGCCTTTTTCTTTTTCAATTAGACGAATAAAAGCTCTACCCAACAAATCAACTACTTCTTCAGTAAGGTCATCTCCATAGACTCCTCTTATATCATACTCTCTAAAAATCCTGTCTTCCATATACATCCTCAAATCTTCTTATATCATCTTCTTCCACATACTCTCCCACTTGTACTTCAATCATTTCAAGGGGGATTTTACCAGGGTTTTCAAGTCTATGAATGGTACTTTTAGGTACATAGACAGATTCATTTTCGTGGACAAATCTTTCGGTCTCTCCAATAATAACTTTTGCTGTGCCTTTAACAACAATCCAGTGCTCTGAGCGGTGATGATGCATCTGAAGAGACAAAGAAGCACCTGGATTTACAGTAATACGCTTTATTTTGTATCTATCTCCCCTTTCAAGGAGAGTAAAACTTCCCCAAGGTCTATAGGAAATTACATGATCCTCTGAAAGAGATGAGCAACTTTCACAGAGAGTATTCACAATGTCTTTTACCTTCTGGCATTCCCCTTTTTTTGCAACTAATAAAGCATCCTCAGTCTCCACTATGATTGTATCTTCAATGCCTAATGTGCTTATTAGTCTTTTATTTCCGATTACAAGCGTTCCTTTTGTGTTAATATTTATTGAGTCTCCCTTAATTGCATTTCCTCTCTGGTCTTTTTCAAGAATTTCATATAGACTTTCCCAGGAGCCAATGTCAGACCAAAAGATTTTAAGCGGAATTAGAGCAGCCTTTGTGGTTTTTTCCATTACAGCATAATCAATAGAAATGTCTGGTGCGTTCTTAAAGTTTTCCAAAAATTCTCCGTAGGAAAGTTCAAAGGATTCGCCCAAAAGCGGTATGTGTTTTTTCATTTCCTCAATAAGAGAAAGTGCTGTGAGGGCAAATATGCCTGAATTCCAGTAATAACATCCTTCGTTCAGATATTTTTTTGCAGTTTCCTCATCAGGCTTCTCAACAAATTTTTCAACTAAATAAAAGTCTCCCTTTTCCTCTAAACCGTTAACCTTAATATATCCAAAACCTGTGTCAGGTCTGTTTGGTTTTATTCCAAAGGTTACTATCTTCCCTTTACGGGCAACCTCCTCGGCTTTCTGAATGTAGCTTAAAAATTCTTCATCTGGCGATATAAAATGATCTGAAGGACAAACCATAAATACATCATTTAAAGATGCGCCTTTTTCAAGAGCATACTTCACTCCAAGGCAAATGGCAGGAGCTGTATTTCTCTGAACAGGTTCAAAGACAACTTCAATCTTAGGTTTGTGAACCAGATCTTTCAAAATTTCTTCAACCTGGTCACGAATATAAAACTTATATTTTTCGCTTGTTATAACGAATATTTCAGCCTCTTTATGTAAAGCGAGCCTTCTCAAAGTCTTCTGAAAAAAGCTGTCGCTTTTATTATTCTTTGAAAGCGAGAACCTTAAAAACTGTTTCGGAAAATTTTTTCTTGAAAGAGGCCAAAGCCTTGTCCCTGAACCTCCAGCTAAAACAATGAATTTCATAGAAATCACTCCTTTATAAATCCGTAAGATTTTAATTTTTCAAGGAGTCTGTTATCCGAAGAATCGGTCATTTGACTTACAAATTTTTCAACATACTTGGCTATTATATCAGTTTCAAGATTGACTCTGTCTCCCACTTTTTTTGTGCCTAAGGTTGTCATTTTAGCTGTATGGGGAATTATGACTAATGTGAAAAAAGATGAGGAAAGCTCAGATATGGTAAGGCTTATTCCATCTACGGCTATAGAGCCTTTTTTAATACAGTATTTAAGAATTTCGAGAGGTGCTTCTATGTCAATTTGAAGATAATCGCCTTTTTGTTCAATTTGTTTTATTTTTCCCACTCCCTCTACATGACCGCTTACAAGATGTCCTCCAAGCCGTGTGTTTAGGGTAAGAGCAGGCTCAAGATTAACAAGGTCACCCTTTTTTAATTCTCCTAATGTGGTTTTATTCAGGGTTTCGTAAGAGACATCAAAGGATAAAATCCCTTTTGATTTATCAATTTCACAAACTGTAAGACAAGCTCCGTTAACAGAGATACTATCTCCAAGGCAGGCATCTTTTATTATTTCCTTCGAGATTATGCTTAAAGTTGCTCCAGAAGATAGCTTTCTTATGCCATAAACCTTTCCAAGCTCAATAATAATTCCAGTGAACATTATTTTATTATTTTACCAATTCTCTCGAGCCTTGGCTTGTTTTTTTCATTATCCCATGACCAGTATATAACAAGTGCTTTTCCTTTTACATCCTTTAAATCAACAAATCCCCAAAATCTGCTATCATAGCTTTGATCCCTGTTATCACCCATTACAAAAAGTTTACCTTCTGGCACTTTAATTGGTCCAAAATTATCCCTTGGGTCATCTTCTCTTGGATGAATGTAAGAGTCAGAGTGTCTAATGTAGGGTTCCTTTATTTCCACGCCGTTAACAAACACTTTTTTGTCCCTTCCCTCAACAATATCTCCACCTATAGCAATAACTCTCTTTATGAAATCACGATCTGGGTCTTCAGGATATTTGAAAACTATGATATCGCCTCTCTTGGGTCTGTCAAAAACAAGAATTTTTTTATCCATAAGCGGAGGATTAATCCCATAAATGAACTTTGTAACAAGAAGATGATCTCCTATTAGCAAAGTGGGTATCATTGATCCAGAGGGAATTTTAAAGGCCTGAATAATATAGGCTCTAATAAAAAGGGCTATTAATATGGCTATTCCAATGCTTTTTATGTAATCCAATATTTTTTTAGCTGTCAATTTGTCCTCCTTACTCAACTTTTAAGACAGAGAGGAAAGCCTCCTGTGGAATTTCTACCTTACCAATCTGTTTCATTCTCTTTTTTCCTTCTTTTTGTTTTTCAAGTAGTTTTTTCTTTCGAGTAACATCACCTCCATAGCACTTTGCAAGAACATTCTTCTTAAGCGGAGCAATGCTTTCACGGGCAATTATCTTTCCTCCGATAGCAGCCTGAATAACAACCTCAAATAACTGTCTTGGTATAACCTCTCTTAGTTTTTGAGCTATTGCACGGCCTTTATAATAAGCCTTATCTTTGTGAACAATGACAGATAAAGCATCAACTTGCTCGCCATTTATTAGAATATCGAGCTTTACAAGATTGCTCTTTATATAGCCTAAAAATTCATAATCCATAGAGGCATAGCCCTTTGAAAGAGACTTAAGTTTATCGTAAAAATCCCATAAAATTTCATTAAGAGGAATTTCATAGACAAGGAGAATTCTATCTTTTGTAATGTAAGAAAACTCCTTTTGAACACCTCTTTTTTCTTGACAAAGCTTTAATATATCTCCCACAAAATTTTCAGGTACAATAATAGATACTTTCATAAAGGGTTCTTCAATGCTCTCAAAAATTTTGGGCATTTTGCTTGGATTATCAATCAAGTAGGCCTCTGAATTTTTTTCAATTATTCTGTATCTTACTGTTGGAGCAGTGCTTATAAGGGAAAGATTAAACTCTCTTTCTAATCTCTCCTTGATAATTTCCATATGAAGCAATCCAAGAAAACCGCATCTGAAACCAAAGCCTAATGCTACAGATGTTTCTGGTTCAAAGAAGAAGGAAGAGTCATTTAGCCTCAATTTTTCAAGGGCAGTTTTAAGTTCTTCGTATTGATGTGTTTCTGTGGGATAAAGTCCACAAAAAACCATAGGTTTTACTTCTCTAAAACCAGGCAAAGGTTCCTTTGCAGGATTATGAGCTTCTGTAACAGTATCTCCAATTTTTGTATCTGATATGTTCTTTATCCCTGCTACAATAAAACCAACTTCACCTGCTGAAAGTTTGTCTATATCCTTTGGTAAAGGCGTAAGTATGCCAAGTCTCTGGACTTCGTATTCATTTTCTGTGGCAAAGAGTTTAATCCGCATTCCCTTTTTTATCTCTCCATCAAAAACTCTAACCAGAATTATTACTCCCAGATAATTATCAAACCAAGAGTCAAAAATCATTGCTCTTAAGGGCTTAGAGGGATCACCCTTAGGTGGTGGAATTTTTCTTATAACCTCCTCAAGAATTTCTTTAGTACCTATACCTTCCTTTGCTGAAGCAAGGATTGCCTCTTCAGCGTCAATTCCGAGTATGTCCTCAATCTGCTGTTTTATTCTTTCTGGTTCAGCTTGCGGAAGGTCTATTTTATTTATCACTGGAATAATCTCATGGTTATGGTCAATTGCTAAATAGGCATTTGCGACTGTTTGTGCTTCCACACCTTGAGTAGCATCAACCACAAGAAGACTTCCTTCACAGCAAGCTAAAGAACGGGATACTTCATAGGAGAAATCCACATGGCCAGGAGTATCAATCAAATTAAGAATATATGTTTTACCGTCATCAGCCTGGTAGCTAAGCCTTACTGCATGAGCTTTTATAGTAATACCTCTTTCTCTCTCTAGGTCCATTGAATCAAGCACCTGGCCCATTTTCCCACCAAGATTCACAGCACCTGTGAATTCAAGTAATCTGTCGGCAAGAGTTGATTTTCCGTGATCTATATGGGCGATTATTGAAAAATTTCTTATGTGTTGCATGAATTTTGATTAGATAATTGATTATTTAAAGCCATTACAGCGCCTAAAACTCCGCCCTTATCAACTAACGAAGAAGTAACAATAGATACTTTCTCTCCAAGTCCTTTCATTGCTCTTTTTTGTGCCTCAGCAATAGCTGTTTCAATGTAAATGTTTACTGCTTTAGAAAGCCCACCAGTTAAAATAATCTTTTCAGGAGAAAAAAGATTAATCAAATTACTAAGTCCAGCTCCAAGGGCTTTTCCTCCTTCCTTCATAATGCTTCTGCATAGAGGATCTCCATCCATGGCAATTTTGTATATGTCTTCAGGCTTAATTTTATAAAAATTTCCTTCGTAAAGTGTGGATGCTATGCTATTTTCTCCTTTTTCGAGTTTTTCTATTAGGTTATCCTTTAATGCTCTTGCTGAAGCATATGCTTCAAGACAACCTGTGTTGCCACAACTGCATAATTTTCCAAGATAATTAATGGTCATATGCCCCACTTCCATCGGCAGTCTCTCTACCTTTCCATTGAACCAGAAACCACCACCTATACCTGTACCTAAAGTGAGAAGAATAAAACTATTACAACCTTTTCCTTCCCCTGCAAAGGCTTCAGCTAATGTGGCCATTGTGGCGTCATTTTCTACTGCCACTTGAATTTTATACCGCTGCTCTAATTCTTTCTTCAATTCAAAATCATTCAAAGATTTGATATTTGCCGCTTCAATGACTTTACCATCTCTATCTACAATACCTGCCACTGCAACTCCTATTCCTAAAATCTTATAGGCTTTTAAAATATCGTCAATTTCCTCAAAAACTACTTCCAAAGGCTTTTCACCAGTGGAAAATTTACAAAGTTGTAAAATCTCCCCTTCCGACGAAATGATACCTATTTTAATATAGGTGCCTCCTATGTCAAGCCCGAGATAATACATAACAAAAAAATATTATATCATACTTATCCATTTTCTCTCTCCTTACAGAGAATTTCTAAAAAATCTTTAAAAATTCCAGGCAATAAAAAAATTCAATCCGTGTCTGTTTATGTTAAAATTTAAAGAACAATAATGAACAGAAGCCTTGATATCCAGAAAGACGCAATCTTCATGAAACGAGCCTTGTTTCTTGCCAGAAAGGCAAAAGGGCAGACTTCACCGAATCCCATGGTCGGAGCGGTTATTGTAAAAAACGGTGAGATTATCTCAGAGGGTTATCATAAGAAAGCAGGACTTCCGCATGCAGAGGCTGAAGCAATAAATAAGGCAAAAAAATCCCTTAAAGGCTCAACTCTTTATGTGAATCTTGAACCCTGTTGCCACAGGGATAAAAAAACTCCTCCCTGCACTGATGCAATAATAAATTCAGGAATTTCAAGGGTTGTGATCGCAATGCGAGATCCTAATCCAAAAGTTGCAGGGAAAGGTATTGAAATCTTAAAAAATCATGGGATAGAAGTTACTGAGGGAATCCTCGAGAAAGAAGCCCAGAAGCTTAATGAGTTCTATATAAAATACATCACAACCAAGCTACCTTTTGTAATTCTTAAGATTGCAATGACCCTCGATGGTAAAATTGCAACTCCAGAAGGCGAGTCAAAATGGATAACATCAGAAAAATCGAGAAAACTTGTTCATTCAATTAGATCACGGGTAGATGCTTTGCTTTCAGCCTATGGCACTGTTTTAAAAGACAATCCTTCATTCACAGCAAGAATAAAGGGAGGAAGAAACCCACTTAGAGTGATAATAGACCCTTATCTTGAAATCCCATTAGAATATAATGTCTATAGCGAACCATCCCGAACTCTCATTGTTGTTAACGAAATTCAAAGAGAAAGCAAAAAAGCAAGACTTCTCTATGAGAAAGGAGTGGAGCTACTTTTTTTCTCTACAGAAAAAGTAGACCTTAATTGGCTGATGGAAGAGCTTGGTAAAAGAGGTATAACTTCTGTTTTAATAGAAGGTGGGTCTTCTTTAAATTCCTATGCTCTTTGGAGTGGAGTTGTTGACAAGATAATGATATTCATAGCTCCGAAAATTATTGGAGGAATCCATTCCTATCCAGCAGTTGGAGGAAAAATTTTTAAAAATATAAATGAAGCCTTTAAAATAACCCCTTACAGTGTAAAAAGAATAGGAGAGGATATTTTAATAGAGGGTTACATTAAAAAGACCCTGTAGTCTCACATAAAAATCTAACCATAAACATAACATGAACCAACATTTCTCCTGGCTTTGTTAGATAAAATTTATAATTCATTGATATTTCTACAAACTGCTGATTTCTGATTTTAATCCATTTTATTCTACACATAATCTTTCTGCTAAGAAGGTATCACGATTAACAAAAGACATGGTTCTAATGAGATTGGTAAAGGATAGAGAAAGCTATGAGGGAGAGAATAAAGGCAGGAAGCAGTCTCTTACTCCCCCACATGTCACTGCGAGGCCATGAAGTGGCCGTGGCAGTCTCATTCTGTCACTGCGAGGGACTGGATGTCCCGAAGCAGTCTCTCGCCAAGGCGAGTGGTCAGGAGATTGCTTCGCTTCGCTCGCAATGACAGAAAAGAAAATCCTTGCAATAACACTTTCCTCTTGTCACTGCGAGGGACTCGATGTCCCGAAGCAGTCTCTATTTTAAGTCTACGAAGAGGTAACTAAGAGATTGCCTCGCTTCGCTCGCAATGACAGAAAAGAGGATCTCGCAATGACGCAAAGGCGAGATCCCTTCGTCGCTTGCGCTCCTCGCAATGACAATAAAAGAAAAGCCTCGCAATGACAGAAAGGGGAAGAGGTTCTAATTGCAAGCATAGAGCGGAACGTAAAGATATGATCAGACTCGCAAATGAGATAACAAGGCAGGAGGAAAA
>OGCI01000879.1_pt1 | contig 29354 bp, 20 predicted proteins | sample 1570021 | NCBI WGS metagenome assembly OGCI01 (sample SAMN06264664, study PRJEB24512) | hot springs metagenome | isolation source: Hot spring water | place: South Africa: Tshipise | collected 2015-06-21 | reverse complement strand
GGATGAGTTTGGTGAGGATAAAGTACTCAAAACGAGGGGACCGTTACACATATTTGTTGTGCTTTCATCTGCCCACTGACTACCAGACCATTTTATATCGTTAAAATAAGATCTAAGGTCCGTATCAACAATTCCATTAGTATCACGTAAATCTAAATCAACCATTTCAAGTTGTTGTGCTGAAGTATCGTAATGGTCTTTTACCATACAATTAGCCGCATGTGAAAGATTGTTTTCAGCTTCATTTTTAGCCTCAACTTTTATGAGAAAAAGTGATAACAATAACCCTAAAAGAATTAATATTAATATGAATGTGATTTGTGAGAAAATTTTGTTTTGTCCGAAAAATCTAACCATAATCAAAAGGATTGGTTGACTAAAATAGTCTAACACCTTTATATTTTATGGTCAAATCCCAAATATGTTTTCTATTTGCATAGAAACCAGCTGCGACGAAACTTCGATTGCTATCTGTCGTCTTGAAGATGTGGTTGGTCATGCATACCAGAATTTGTATGGTAAAATTAACTCACTAGAAGTTGTGGGGGCATTAACCCATTCACAAATCAAAAATCACCAACAGTTTGGTGGGGTAGTGCCAGAATATGGGGCTAGATTGCATGCCGAGCAAATCCATTCTCTTTTTCAAATTTTGCTCGATTTTGTCTCTCAAAAAACTTCTTTGCAACCGCGAGATGTACTAAGTCAGGTTGAGTACATTTTTGTTGCTGGTGAAGTTGGTTTGGTATCGGCTCTTAGGGTGGGTCAAGAATTTGCCAAGTCTGTAAGATATTTTTTGCAAAAACAAACTCAAAAACAAATTGAGCTAAAAGTGATTAGCCATTTAATCGGTCATATTTTCAGTTGTTTTTACCAGATAGAGTTAAAAAAAGACTGGCAGACAGGAATTTTAGAAAGTACTACAAACGTTGTTGAACAATTTCAAGACGAAGAGATCTTTCCGCATCTACATCTTTTGGTTAGTGGCGGTAATACCCAAATTATTTTGCTTAGTAGTCCAACTAACTGGCAAATTGTAGGTAAAACAATTGATGATGCTGCAGGAGAATGTTTCGATAAAATTGGCAGAATGTTAGGCTTACCTTATCCGGGTGGTGTGCTGATCTCGCAAATTGCTGTTTTGGAGGAGCAAAACTATTTTGATTTTCCGGTGTCGATGAAGCATGCAGATTCTTTTAATTTATCTTACTCTGGGCTTAAGACGGCTGTCAGGTACTTTTTACAAAAACCGCCTATTAAGGGCTTTGTTATTGAAAAACCTCTCAAAAAAGCAGAAATATTAGAGTTACTAGAATCTCCACTTGAGAATTTGAACTTTAAACTAAAATTTATCAAACAGACTTGTATTTCAGCCCAAACAGTAATTATAAAACAACTTATTAATCAATTTGGTAAAGCTATAAAACAGTTTAACCCCAAATCAATCGGTTTAAGCGGTGGAGTTTCAGCAAATCTCTTGTTAAGAAACAAAATTTTAGAATTCGGTATATCTCCTACTTTTATAACTCAGCTACCTCTAACTGGCGACAATGCTGTAATGATTGGTCTGGCGGGAGTCGTTGATAAAAGTTTTAGATTACCTTAGTAAAGTTGGGTATCTCATACCATTTTTAATAAGAACCAGAAACTGTAAATCTAACGAACAAATTTATAACGAACTATTAAATTTACTCAAAAGTCCTTTTCCGCTTGAGAACATGGAAAGTTTATAAAATAATACATATACAATACGAGTTTCTTGTTGAGAACATTAAAAGAAGAATTGATCTCAAAATTCCTTCTGAACTCTGTTTATATTCGTGAATTTACTTAATTATACTTAATTATATAAACGATGCTTATCCCTATACTACGGAAGATAACAAAAATTTATCTAGATTACCTTATTTTTGTTGTAGAGTCATTTTTAATTACGATTTCTCTGTTAGATCTGAAAATAAAGATGAAGCGACAAAAAATCCTTACCTATCCAATAAATTCTATTGTCGAATTTACTACAGATTATAGATTTTTATTACAACAAAAGTACTTTATAGAAAGACATAAAAAAGACATAAAATCCCGGTGGAAATTTAGAAATTTATCTAAAACAATAGATCTTAGGTTAAAGGGTTGGTCTATTGTACAAGCTTATTATTCAACAACTTATAGGATTTAGGTACGCTTGAGATGGGTTTTACAGAGACTGATAGTCTACCTAATTTGATTTAATTTTATATAAGAAAATTTGCATTTACCATCTTGGTAATCAATTAAATTATACATAAGTATAGATTATCAATGCTGCTGGGTCGATTCATTGAATTATCTAAGAGGTTTTTTGTCTTGTTTGATAAAGGATATTACAGAGATTATCTGTAAATTAGCTTGTATAAATTTGCAGATGATATCAACCCATCACAAGATTTTTTATATGTCAGATTTTATACATTAAATTAAAGTTTTTTGTTATATTTTCCAGTTTATCCTAAATATTTCAATAAGATCAAAAAACTAGGCACATATTATTTGTTTTAGCTCAATTTTAGCTCAATCTAATAAAGATACTGGTAAGTAGGTACTTAGTGAGATTGATAATGTTTGCATCATCTGTTTATAAATGACCAGGAATTAAACATAGATCTTGGTTATGAAGGAGATTTAATAGAAAGAGGTTTTTAAACTAAAAATCTAGTTCAATTACAACATTTACCAGAAAATATTTATGATAAATAAGAGTTTTTCCAATTAATTATAGATTATAATAGATATTAAAAAAATGCTATTTTGACAAAAAGTAAAAAGTTCCATTATCAAAAATGGATTATCTTTGTGATTCTTTATGATTTAATAGATGTTAAATTTTAACTTTAAACTTTGAATTTTTTATACGTTATGTCCAGCAATAAAGTTTATATTTTTGATACAACTTTAAGAGACGGAGAGCAAGTTCCAGGTTGTCAACTAAATACCATAGAAAAAATTGAGATAGCCAAAGCTTTAGAAGAACTAGGGGTTGATGTAATTGAGGCTGGTTTTCCGGTGTCTTCTCCTGGTGATTTTCAATCTGTTTTAGAAATTTCCAAGGTAGTTTCCAAGCCAACCATTTGTGCTCTCACTAGAGCTGTGGAAGGAGATATCGATGCTGCGGCTGAAGCTCTAAAATTTGCTAAAAACAAAAGGATTCATACGGGTATTGGGGTTTCGGATATTCATATTAAGTACAAGTTCAACTCCACACGAGAAGATATTTTGCAAAGAGCAGTTAAAGCTGTGAAGTATGCTAAAAAATTTGTGGATGATGTAGAATTTTATGGAGAAGATGCGGGTAGAGCAGATTTAGAATATTTAGCCCAAGTGGTGGAAGCGGTGATTGCTGCAGGAGCTACTGTAGTTAATATTCCTGATACTAGTGGTTATTGTCTACCTGACGAGTTTGCTCAAAAAATTACTTTTCTAAAACAAAATGTCAAAAATATAGACCAAGCTATTTTAGCAGTACACTGCCACAATGATTTAGGTATGGCGACTGCCAACACACTTGCGGCTTTACGAGCTGGAGCTAGACAAGCAGAAGTCACTATTAACGGTATTGGCGAGAGAGCAGGAAATGCTTCATTGGAAGAAGTGGTTATGGCTCTGAAAGTTAGAAAAGTGGTGATAGGTCTGGACACAGATATAAATACGAAGAAGATTTATCCGACCAGTAGACTTGTATCCAGGTTGATGAGAATGCCGGTACAACCAAATAAGGCAATCGTTGGTAGAAACGCTTTTGCTCATTCTTCAGGAATTCATCAAGATGGAGTGCTAAAACACCGTGAAAACTATGAGTTAATAGACCCTCAAGATGTAGGAATCTTATCTAATAGTATAATTTTAACTGCTAGATCTGGCAGAGCAGCTTTGGATTACCATATCAAAAGGCTTGGTTATAACAAAACCAGAGAAGAGTTAAATGAGATTTATAAAGAATTTTTGTTATTAGCTGACAAAAAAAAGGAGATAAGAGATGCTGATTTACTGTTTTTATTGGGGCAGAAGACACCAAACAATACTTTTGAACTTGAAATTTTAGAGGTTTTGTCTGGATCTTCGGTCAAGCCAATGGCTATGGTTGGGTTAAAAATTAAAGGTGAACTGTCGGTAGCAATCTCAGATGGGAACGGTCCGGTGGATGCAGCTTTTAAGGCGATTGATAAAATCATTCAAAAGCAGGTAGTGTTGGAAGAATTTTTGGTACAAGCAATTACTCAAGGCAGTGATGATGTTGGCAAGGTCCACATTCAAATAATCTATAAAGATCAAATTTATTATGGTTTTGGAGCAGATACAGATATTGTTGCAGCCTCAGTTAAAGCTTATTTAGATGCATTAAACAAAATTAATGATTGAGTTAGTTCCCGGTATTATTTAGACTTTTAAGATCAACCAAATTTGCTAAACTGGAACGCAACTCTAGAAGGGCAGTATAGGTGCACAGCACAATTATTTCACCAGAAAGTGTTTTACAAAGGTTTACAATGTCTTTTCCTTTTTGACCCAAATAATCTTCGGGTTTTACTTGAAAGCCAGCATACTCTAACCTTAAAAGCATATCCAAACCTCTAGTGCCAGCTGTTTTTAAGTTTAAAAATTTTTGTTTGCTGGTAAACTTTTCTAGATTAACATCCCACAACCAAGATACATCTTTCCCATCAGCTATATTGTCGTTTATTGAGATAATCATGTTGATTTCCTTGTGTTGAAATTGCTGGTGTAATTGGTTTAACACTTGATCAAATCCGGCCGGGTTTTTAATCAAAAACAACTCAATTTTGGTATTTCCCAAAGTTATTCTTTCACCCCTACCGAACACTGGTTCAAAACTAGGAATTGGATCTACTGCTTGAATCCCAAATTTTTGGTAACCACAAACTACTGCAGCGAGTATGTTATAAGTGTTGTAAATTCCTCCCAAGTTACTTTTTACACTAATTTTTTTAGATCCAAAAACTATTTCAAAAGACTGACCAGAATCTGTAGATTGGATATTTTTAGCTACAAAAACTTGATGAAAGTTTAGATTGACTGGAGAGTCTGACTCAAAAATAGGTTTATCTGGACTATCTACCCGAAACCCCAAAAGAGTTCCTTCAAAATTTTGTAAACATTGCAATAGTTTATAGTCGTCAGCATTAACAATGACTATAGGTTTAGTTTTTTCTAAGACTGTCTTAAAGTATTTGAGTGTCTGGTCGATCTCTCCATAGGCGTCTAATTGATCCCTAAAAACATTAGTTAAGATCAATATTTGAGGTTTGAGATAATCTGCTAAAATAGGCATAGTAGCTTCTTCTATCTCCAAGATGGCAGTGGTTTTTTTAGGTTTTAAGTTCCATTTAGTGTTAAGTATTAAAGCCGAAGCAATACCCCTAAAAATATTTGCTCCTCCAAGGTTAGAACATACCTCAACATTATTGTTTTGATAAATATGGTTAAGTAAAGCTCTAGTTGTAGTTTTACCATTGGTACCACTAATGAATATAACCTCTTTAAGGTCTTTGGCGAGTATAGCAATCACCCATTTGGCATAATATTCAACTAAATAGCCGGGTAGAGCCGTGCCGTTACCTTTTTTAAGACTACGAGAGGCAAAAGCTAAGAGCTTGGCAAAAATAACAATCCCAAAAATAACAATTTTTTTCATATTATGAAAGCATATTTGCTTCTGCTTTAGAATTTAAGCAATAAAAATTTTTGAGTCAATGAAAAGATAGCAGTTTTCAAAATCATCTCTCAAAGAGTTTTGCTACTAATTTTTTAACTTAATCAGCTTGATCACGAAGTAAGAGCAAGATGGAAGCTTAATTTTTTTAAAAATAAGGTAACTTTTATTTTTTTAAAGAAAGAAAATCATCTCTAGGAATAAAGTGAAAATTTAAATTTAAAATTACAATTGGTGTATCTTAGTTTATTAAAACTGCTTATGGTATAAATAAAAATTAGCTAGTATTCGTCAGATTTGTTGTTTTATAACTGCCACAATTAGTGGTTTACTGAGAAAAACCAAAATAAGCATCTTATTTTCAAAGTGGTTTATTGTACAATTTACCCAACTTAAAAACATGGATTTGACTAAAATATGCAAGTTATATTTTGTTGTTCTTATGTCTTCTGATCAGTCTTCAGGTCAGGTTGTTATTCTTGATGCTGGGGCTCAGTACACAAAGTTAATTGATAAAATGGTCAGATCTTTGCTTGTGGAATCTGTAATTTTACCTCTTAACACACCAGCTCAAGATTTACAAAACTATTCTGCTATTATTATTTCCGGGGGGCCAGGTAGTGTCAATTCATCCACAGCACCTACTTTTGACTCTCAATTGTTTAATATTGGTAAACCTATTTTAGGAATTTGCTACGGTTTTCAGATGATGAACAAAAATGCCGGAGGTACGGTAGAAAAAAAAGAGATTCGTGAAGATGGTCAATTTGAAATTGAATTAGATAATTCTAGTCCGCTGTTTTCTGGACTTTCATCTCATGAAAAAGTACTATTAACCCATGGCGATTCTTTGGGTAAAGTTGCCCCTGGTTATGAAATTATTGCTACCTCTGGTACAATTGTAGCTGCGATTCAAAAACTTGATCAAAAACATTTTGGGGTGCAGTTTCATCCCGAAGTAGGCCGCCTTACTCCTAGTGGTAAAAAGATTTTTGAGAACTTTTTATACAAAATATCTGGTATAAAACCAAATTTTGATTTAGGTAGAAGACAAACTGATATTATTGAAGAAATAAGAAAACAGGTGGGTGACAAAAAAGTTATTGTTTTGGTCAGCGGTGGAGTTGATTCGACAGTTTGTGCCGCTTTGATGGTTAAAAGTTTAGGTGTAAATCAAGTGGAAGCTTTTCATATTGATACTGGATTAATGAGGTACAAGGAAAGTAGTCTAGTTAAAGATGCTCTAGAACAAATTGGTCTTAAAGTACACTTAGTTGAAGCTAAAAACAAATTTTTAAATGGCACCACCGTCATTGACGGTCAAACTACTCCCATTCTTAGCCAAACTATTGATCCACAAATCAAAAGAAAAATCATTGGAGACACTTATATCAAAGTAATTAAGTGGGCAGTTAGTCAACTTGGCCTGGACTTTGAAAAAACAATTTTAGTACAAGGTACTCTCAGACCTGACTTGATTGAAAGTGCCTCTAAAACAGTTAGCCGGACAGCTGAAACCATTAAAACTCATCATAATGATACAGATTTAGTAAGGTCTCTTAGAGAGGCTGGGAGAGTTGTTGAACCACTGAAAGATTTACATAAAGATGAGGTTAGGCAAATAGGCCTAAAACTAGGTTTACCTAAAGAGCTAATTTGGCGACAACCTTTTCCAGGGCCAGGGCTAGCGGTTAGAATAATTTGTAGTGATGCAAATCAAGCAGTACCAAATTTTCTAGATTTAGAAAAACAAATTGCAAATCAAATTTTATCACCAGGTATTCGATGTAGAGTTTTGCCTATCAGAACTGTTGGAGTGCAAGGTGATGGCAGAAGTTACAAAAATGTAGTTGCACTTTTTAGTAATCAACCGAACTGGTCAGAGCTGTATAAAATAGCTATTGAAATACCAAAAAAATTTCACTTAATTAATAGAGTCGTATTTGCTTTTGGTAAATCCGACCCCAATCTCCCCTATCAGTTAACCAAAACTATGGTTAACGAGGAGTGTCTGGAACAGCTTCGTCAAGCTGATTTTGTAGTCAACGACTTACTCATAAAATATGAACTAACTCGAAACATTAGTCAAATGCCAGTTATACTTATTCCTGTAAACTTTGGTAAGTTTGCTCATAGATCTATTGTTATTAGACCAGTCATTACAGATGATTTCATGACAGCTACTCCAGCAATTGTGGGAGTTGACTTACCTGAAGAGATTCTAAAACAGATGGTTGTCAGAATAGCTAGTCAGCCAAATATAGCTGAAGTTATGTTAGATTTAACACCAAAACCTCCGGGGACAATAGAGTGGGAGTGATTTTTGTGGAATTAGTTTTATTTTTAAAAAGGATTAGTGGTTCATGAGAACAATGTTTTAACGAAATTCTTTTTTACAAAAGAGCAAAGTAGATAAGTATAGATTTGATCGGAGTTTTTAATTTGTATTGGTAAATTTCTTAATCAAATTAATTTTTGAATAATAAATTAAATTAGTTAAGTTTTAATTATCTTAAGAAGATGATGAAAAGAATTCTAAAATTAAATTTAGTATAAAGCGCTGTATGAAGACATGAATAGTAAGAGAGTGAATAGACTCGATAAAAATTTACAAATAACACAATCTTTTTTAGGATAAAAATATTTATATTTTAATTAACTAAATTAAATTCCATATGTTTCAAACATTTAACTCCAAATTTGAAATTTTTTCCTATATTATTGGCTTTTTTGGATTTGTATTAACATTTTTCAGTTAATAATGCATTATTCTTTTCTTTATATTTCCATAAATACCGCTGATGATGTCGATTTCTTGTTTATTAAGACAATATCACTCATTTCAACTGTAACTTAGGTATAGTTTTAGTTGTTCTTATGGGTTCAGTTAAAGCAAAAATTGAGAAAAGGGGAGAAGTTCGAACTTTATCTTTAAAATCAATTATCACATCATTTTATTACCTTTTTGTTACTTTAGCAAATTTGCCGGCGTATGCTATCTTTAAACCAGCAGAATTGCCCCGAGAAATTATTTTATTTTTAGTATTGCTTAATTGCTTCTCAGTATTATATTTTTAGTTTTTCATATACTTTATATACAAAATTTTTCGAAGACAATTCTCAAATTCGGTATGCGTAAAACACACCATTTCTGAATGAGAACAAGTAAAATAAAGTGGTAATTAATAAGTTATTTGGAGATAATAAAAGGTTAAAAATATGTTTGATATATTCAAAAAATAAGAAATGCCTTTTCGGTTCACTATTAAGAAGAATTATATCTTTCTTTTATAATATGATACTATTTTGAGCAGTTGGCAGTTTGTACTTGCTTAGTTAAGCTACTACCCTGATTTTTAATAGTAATGTAAGCTGATCACATATTTCTTGATATGGTGATGAATTAGAATTTGTAAGAAATTCAAAAAATCAAAAATATATCTCTTTGAGATTTTTCTAGTTAAAATAATACTGATAAGTTATTTTGTATTTACATGGAAATATTGAAAGATCGTCCTTTTCCCAAAAACTTACAATGCGAGCAAATGTTTTGTCCCCTGCTTATCTGGAATATCATGAATCTGAAGGTAAGCCAACTCCGGAAAATGTTTATGAAACTACGATTTTAGCATATGATTGGCTTATCGGGAAAAAAAGTTTTTCTGAGAACAAAATACTATTTTGGGTCATTCTATGAACGTTCTGGCTATATACATTTAGCTTTCCAAGAATTAAATGCTAAGCAACTAGTTGTTATAAACATTAGCAGTATTCAAAGATGTGTTGTGTACAATACTACGTTTTCTGTGTATTTAGTTGTGGGTATTTTAATTCTATTTCTATCAAGCATGTCGAAAAGGCGGCTATAATTGTGAGACAATTCGCGTACCTTGGCGATTTTCATGTTCACCTTGAGCAAGGAAAGAAACTTTTTAGCTTTTTTAAAAACAGTCCAGACAAGAGATTTGTTGAATTCGGGAACATATTCATAGCTATCCAGATTTTAAAAAGATATTTACAGAAATAAATTCAGGTTAATAAAGAAGCTATTTTTAGCATTTGACTGAAAAATGTTAACCATAAGTGGTATTTTTATTTTTATTAATTATAAAAATATTTCTTGTATCTTTTTAGGTTTTGAGCAAATTATTTCATTTCTGGAGAAAATAGAATTCATAATCTTTTGAAAGATATTTTAATTATTAACACTTACATCTACAACTACCATATAAAATCTTAGGTTTAATGAGGTTTGATTTATAGTAAAAAGATGACCTGAATTCCTGAGCTCTAAATTATTTTTTAGTTTTCAATTGGTAATTAGCAATAAATCCTGTGCTTTCTTGACAAAAATTAGCTAAATGCATTCAAGTTAACTTGCTTTATAGCTAATGACACTTAAAAAAGCTTTACAAATATTTGGTCTTGAAGACCTTTCTGGAGTTACCAAAGACGACCTTAAAAATATATACAAAAAGCTGGCAAGAACCAAGCATCCGGATTCTAGTGGGGGAAATGTGGATGATTTTATAGAACTTCAAAAGGCTTTTAATACTTTAATCAAGTATGTTCACCATTTTAATGAGAATAATAGAGATTTAGCAAGTCTTACCAAAGAAGAAATTTTAGAAAAATATTTTGAGGATACTAGAATTTTACAAAAAAAAATTGATGATTTTCAGTCTCGTTTTAACGAGCAAAGCCAGATAATGGATGAAATTAAAGAAAAGGTAGAGAATTTAATATCTGATTTTGAAGCCAGAAAAAGAAAACTTAGAGCTGATTTAGAGAGAGAAATAGCTAAGTTAGAACATAAATATTCAAAAAGCATCTTTAAAAAAATACTTTTTTTTCTGCCAAAAATGACAGAAGAAGAGTTTTGGGAAACATACAAGGAGAGAGTAAATAAGTATTCAAGAAAACACCTTGAGCTTGACGCAGATTTTTTGAAAGAAATGCTCTCCGTGTATGGAGATGGCTTAAATAAAATTAATCAAAGTATAAAAGTTATTACCAAAGAAGATTGAGTTTTGTAAAGTTATTATTTTTAATTATTTTTAATTTTTTTAGAGAATTAGTTTTTTGCTGGAATATTTATGATAAAAGTTCAAAGTCTTAAGTTTACAATTTCTTTTAAAAAGAGAACAACAAAGGTAAAGGGTTGACATTTTTAGTTTTTTAGCTTTTTCTGCAAAAACTTAATGTTTTAATTTATGCCAAGAAGAAAAAGAGTTATTAGAAGACCCAAAATCTCTCCTGACCCAATTTATGGAAGTGAGTTAGTTAGCAGACTGATAAATAGAGTAATGTGGGACGGTAAAAAAACTGTAGCTACAAAAATAGTTACAAAAGCCTTGAGAGAGGCTAGTGAAGAGTTAAAAGTGGGGCCTTTAGAAATTTTAAATACTGCTTTGGAAAATGTTAAACCAAAAATTGAGGTAAAAAGCATGAGAATAGGTGGTGCTAGCTATCAAGTCCCAGTAGAGCCATATCCAGCTCGTTCGACCAGGCTTGGTTTGACTTGGATGGTTTTAGCTGCAAGAGATACTAAAGGTAAACCTATGAGTGAAAAGCTTAAAAAAATACTTATTCAGTCGTTTAATAACGAAGGTCCTGCTGTTGCTAAAAAAATGGCTACTCATCAAACCGCAGCAGGAAATAGGGCTTTTGCTCATCTTATTTATTATAAAAAGAAGAAAAAATAATTTTCCTAAGTTTGATGGTTGAACTTGCTTACTCCCCCTTTAAGGGGGAGTAATTTTTTGAAAAAAATTAGGGATTGATTTGATTTATTTAGTTAAAGAGTAACTAGAATAATAATCACGACTTTTATTACCAGCTCAAAGTTTAGTTTGGAGCCAGCAGTAATCGAGCAGAATTCTAGATTAAATGAAGGGCTTGACAAACTAAAAATGCGAGAGCATACATTCGCTTATTATGAAATTAATTCAATTAAATGTATGGTGTTTTAATTGTGGAGATGATTTACTAGATTTTGTGTCGGAACAAAGACCAGATATTCTTAATCTTCAAGAGGTGGTAAATCCAGATTTTGAAGGTTTTGGTAAAAACGTTAGTAAACAAAAAAATATGGATTATTTTGAGAGGCTAAAAAATAGTTTTGGTTTTAACGGTGTTTTTGCTCCAAGTTTTGGTGTGTATAACGAAAGCGGATCTGTAGGGTATTTTGGCAATGCTTTTCTAACCAATCTACCAATACTAGATTATTTTTATATTTATGATAAACCTTTGGAAATTATCAGCCTTAATCACAACATCTATAATTCTGATATAAACACTAGAAGAATTGGTTCATTTAGGCTTCCTACTAATATTTTAATTTCTGTATTACAAATTAAAAACATAACTATAAGAAATATAACTACACATTTTCATGTAACAGAAAAATGTACTGAAACTTTGCAAACAGTCGAGCATGCCGAAAGGGTCTGTAATTTGCTGGAAAATTCTAAACCAATTCCAACAATTCTTAGTGGAGATTTTAATATCCACCCTCAATCTTATTCTATTAAAAAAATTAGTGAATATTTAGAAATGGTTAATAAGAATTGTGTGAACTCACTAAATCCAGAAATTCATCCAGCAATTATCAATGGTGATTTACCCAACGGAGTTGTGGTTGATTACGTGTTTCAAACAGGTTTTAGTGTAAAGACTGTGGATATTCCACAAATTACAGTCTCTGATCATTTACCTATTATTGTAGAGTTAGACATCTAGAATGTAGCAAAAATTTAAATTTAAAATTTTTTTAAAAATTCTACAACTATGTTTAAAAGTTTAGCTTATTTAATTCTAAATGCTCTAGTAATTTTAGTTGTTGCCAACTTACTGCCTAATTTTTTGGTAGCTGATTTAATTGCTGCTATTTTGTTTATTTTAGTTTTGACTGTTATCAATTCCACACTTATTCCAATACTGAAATTTTTTGCTGTTCCTTTTAATTTTTTAACTCTAGGGTTGGTTAATGGTTTGATAGGTCTAGCTGGGATAGCATTTGTAGTGTGGTTGGTACCAGGAATAGATATTCAAGGGGAATATTTGACTCAAGTACTAACGGTTTTGATTTTATCTGTAATTCTTGGACTGTCTTCTAGCGTAATCGAAAAATTACTCAAAAAAATGTAAGATTAAGTTTACACTTATTCATATTTTATTCTTAACCAGATTATTTGCTGTTTTTCGTCTCTGGTTTCTACTGTCCAGAATTGGGATTCTTCTTGGCATTCAGGATCATCTTTGATACCTAGTCTTTGACAGATATCGTTCACTGAGTTTTCTTCGAAACTTTTTGTTACAAAATTAAATTTGTGAGTTTTAAGTAAAATGTATTTTATATTGTGAGCTTGCAAGCGATTTGCTAAATCTTGAGTCGAGGTTATAGAATCAAATATCTCTGGGTGAGAACTGATGGTAATCAGAGGGTTTGGAATGTATGCTATTTGTTGTAAATTAAATACAAAAATTTTATCTGTATAAGACAAATTGGGTGGTTTCGGCGAATTTGCTGATGGATAATAAGAGAAAATATCTCCACTTAAATTTACTTCTAAGAAATTATCATAGCTTTGATTTGCCCAAATGTACATTTTATCTACAGATTTATAAAAGACACTATAACCGACACCTATTATATTTATGACAAACAAAATACTCAAGAATCCAACAATCCAATTTTTAGGAAAATGTTTGAGACTGTTAATTAAAGTTAAGCCCAAAAAACTAAGCAATGCTGCACCGGGCAGAAAGTATCTGAATTCCATCACCACACTAATCAAAAAAACTCCCCAAAAACCGATTACCCCAACGGCCCACAATTCTTTATATTTTTCCCAAAAAAACTTGTTTATTAAAGCAAATAAACCAATCACAAACAGTAATCCATACTGCGCAAACATAATCTGACCTAAATTTTGATACAATCTAACCCAAACAAATCTAGTCCAGTGGTTTTGAGCGTTCATTGACCCGGCGTACCAAAAAGCATCTTCAGACATTCCGGGTGCACCGATAGGATCTAAGAGTCTACCAGTATGTAGATATGATCTCACTAACCAAGGGATAATAAAAAATACTAAGATACTTACAATTGTAAGAGTGAAAATTTTGAGATTTTTCAAAGTCCAAAAATTGGATTGTTTGAGGTCTTTAACTTGCAAGAAATCTAGTTTACTAAGACTAGTAAGCACAAAATACACAAATACTATACAAGCAAAAATAGCAAAGAAGACTTTGATTAGAAAGACTAGTGATAAAAACAACCCTGTCAACACAAACTCATCAAAATAAATTTTATTTTTTTGGGATAAGTAATATACAAACAAGACTAAAACTAAACCCAAAATCATACCATATAAATCGTTATAACCTGCTCCAAACCATAAAACAGTAGCTAAATTTAAACCAATCAAAGTCGGCCCCACAATTAGAGCTAGTTTTGACCAAGCGAATAGATTTTGGGCAAACTGCATACTAAGAAATAATCCAATAACAAATACAAGTGTCTGTATAAAATTTACCACCATTGTTTGTAGTGGTATACTTAGAGGAAGAGATAAGGGCCAAAAATTCCAGAAAAAGTTTAAGTATGGGTGCACTGAATATCTGGTATGTGTGCCTAGGTAGTTTATATTTCCCTCTTGTAAGAATAATTTAGGTATCGAAAGGTGGTACCACAAAGCATCAAAACTCACAATTGGTCTAAAAGTATGAGGCAAAACTAGTATTGTAAAAATACTACAGCCAATAAGAATGAATTTGTTCTCAATAATCCAGTTAGACAAAACCTTTAGATCAAAATTTTTCCATCTTTTAAACTTAAAAAAAATAGAAACGGCAGCCAAAAAAGTTCCTAGTAATACAAGGTTAGGTGATAATAGATGTAGTACTCCAACCCAAAAGAAAGTCATTCCAAAAATTAACAAACCTAGAAAAATATTGAAGAAATAGTCACTAAAAACGTTTTGATTGAAACTAATTTTTAGATTTAATTTGCTAGCTAGTTTGTAGATTATTAATCGGATCAAAAACCCAAGATTTTCTACTTGCCATAAGAAAAATACAGCAAGTCCAAAAACTAACCAAAATTCCCAAAATAGATGCATATTATTAATTATAATTTTATTATAATTATATCCTATATCATTTTTTAGGTTTAAAATTTTTAAATTTTAATTGTTATTAAAGATGTCAACTGTTTTCGTGGTTAATTAAGTTAGATATCACCGATCTCTAAAAACACTCTTGTGGGATTTGACAAAAAAGCTAACATAGACTTCTCTTCAGTTAGAATTTTTGTAAAAATTATTTGTGTATGTCAGTATATCGACAATACTTAGAGGTGTGCGAAAAACCTTGGGGTGTGTATTATGTTTATGAAGATACGCCTAGTTATAAACTTAAAAGGTTAGTTGTAAATCCCGGTCAAAGATTAAGTCTTCAGAGCCACCAGTTTAGACTCGAACATTGGTTCGTAATTAAGGGTGAAGCTACTGTAGAAATTGAAGATGAGCAAGGTAAGATTAACAAGTCTAAACTAAGTGTTGGGGAAAAATGTTTTATACCTTTAAAAGCAAAACACAGGCTATCCAACGAAAGTGAAGAAGTTTTGGAAATTATAGAGATTCAAATGGGTACTTATTTTGGTGAAGATGATATTATCAGATATGAAGATGATTACAATCGGATTTAAACTAGTTTGAGTAAAAATTTATCTTAGTAAGTTTAAAAATTAGGCCGGAGCTAGTTGCGGCTAAATTTAAACTGGTTTGACAAAAAATCAACTTATTCAAAACGCTTTTCTCTCTTAGAGTTTTGTGTGATTCAATGCTAGTGGTATGCAGTTCACGAGCCAATTAGATTTTTTCATAGACGGGGTTTTGGTGTAAAAACCAAAGCCGATGACTGGAGTCCACAGCATTCAGTTGAATGGGTTGTTATTTTTGACAGTAAAATAAGGAAAACTAATCAATTTTGATATTTACTTTTAGTTTCATTTAGTTTCAAAGTTTTTTATTTTTAGAGTCTGTTCTACTTTTAAGATTTTCTATATTAGAAAGTTTTATTGACAGTTCTACAATTTATATATCAGTTCGCGATAATTTCATCTAATATCAGTACTGATTGACTTTTATTAGACCCTGAGTCTTTTGTAGGCTTATTTTTTGTTTTACGGAAAAATATTTGCTTTCAGTTCTAAGCAAATCGCTATTTGTGGTACTTTGGTATCTATGTCTTTAGCTACGCAACTTATATTTCATATTGGTTTTTATATCGGTTGCATGAATCCGATTTCTTATATTTGGATAGATATAGTTGGGATGTTTTGGGTTATTAGTTTTTTACTCCATAATTGACGAGCGGTATTAGCCAAGTTTAACTGTAGGTCTTTTGTTAATTTTTGATAGTAGTAATTTTGTTGAAGCTAGTATGTTTTTTGGTTACGGTTTTTTACTTGGTTTGGTCTGATTTTGTTTTTATTTATAACCAAAAAAGCACTTCAAAAGTTTGAAAATCTATTAAATATTTTATTTGACTTACTAATTTCGATAGTCTGAGAGTGGTTTTAATGGTTTCTTTATACTTTTACTATGCATGGCCAGTTTTTATGAGTACTACACCACAAACTGGTTTTGAATCTGTTCCTTGGGTCTTGGTTGCTAGTTTAAATGCCGGACAAGCAGTAGTTAATGTGTTATTTGTGTGGGTAGTAGTCTATATTTTTGGAATAAAAAGATTTGTTAAAATAAGCTTAGTATTGGCGCACAAACCTAGTTAAAGTAAAGTTTTAAAAAACTCTGTAAGTTCTTTTTGATAGTTTTAGGTTTTGTTTTATATCCACTATGGCTATTGAAGAATTTTAACATAACCATATTACTTAAACATTATTATTAAAGACAAAAGTCAATCTTGGTTTTTTGATCCTGCAGGAGGTTTCGGGCGATGACATTTTACCAAGACATTTTACCAAAATAATTATCTTAAATTTGGTTTTAATCCTTGTTTGACAAAACAAAAATTAAAAATAACGCTATTATGCTATTTAGATAGCAGAATGAGTAAAAAATATGACTAGTGGGGAAAAAATTGGAATTGGGCCTCGTAAAAAAGTTGGAGATGAAGTTCCTTTAAAAGTTAGCTTTGGATGTGGGTATTATGAAGAAAATAAAGAAGGAGAAGGAAAACTTGATCCTAGGTTCAATAAAGATGTGAGAGCTCTTCTGGAAGTTATAGAGAAGTTAGGATCTTTAGATGTAAAGACTATTGTACACCTCTTGCTTGCAACTATTGTGTTGAATAAGTTTTCTGCTGAATTGAAGCCGGGTGGCTTGTTTCCTTTTGCACCAGCGACTAAAGTTCGAGGTACAAATCCAATGCTTCGTGTATTAACCATGCTTTTACACGATGTAGGTAAAGCAAGGTATATGGACATAACTACTTCAGTAGTGAAATTTCCTCCTATACCATCAACATTTGACGAATTGTTAGAACAGTTACCTTCTCTACAAAATAATCCAGTCTTACAAGAGTTGTTACGGATGAGAATTTTGTTACATCAATTCGAGCCAAAATTATCTCCAGAATTAAAAAATAGATTTTCTGAAGAATTCTTGAGAGAATGTCTAGAAAAATTTAAATTACAATTATCCGGAATATTAGAGCAAGGATTACCATTATCACAGTTACCACAAAATAGCTCTAAACTAGATGAACAAACACCGGAAAATCCACAACAGGTTTTTTATGAATTTTACAAGCAATTTTACTTACAAGTTAGCCAATTAAATAAAATTAAACTAAAAATTAAACTAGAAGAAATTTGGCATTTACTTTTAAGATTTCCAGGAATTGATGACCAAGATAAACAGAAAATAAGATTTATGGTAAAATTTTATTTTCGCATGAGAAACCACCCACTAGCTGGGTTTAAAGGAATTATAGATTTACTTAAAAAACACGAATTGGAAATTTCTCCCGATCTTTTAGATTATTTATTAGGAATAGTTTTACGGCATCATAGTCGGCAAGACTCTGACGAAAATCCAAGATCTTATCCTAAAAGAGTTATACTAGATGAATTTAACAGACGGTTAAAGGGAGAACCATTATCAAATGAATATGAAGGTTTAGGAACCTTAGTAAATTTTGAAGCCGAATTATCTAGATTTGTTGATATTTTAGTTGCATTGTTTTTTGAAGCTAGAGGTTATCAAGAGAAGCCAATGTCTCTGGAAGAAGATTTTAATAAAATTTTTGGACCTAAAGCTATGAAAGAAGATGGTTTTAGCCAAGAATTTATTGATTTTATTTCGAATAACGAGAATGTTATTTTAGAATTTTTTATTAACCTCAAAAACGAATGTGACCAATTTATAAATAATATTAAACAATCTTTAAGGGAAGTTACAAAAACAACAGAAGTTAAAATTTTTGGCAATCTTGAAGTATTTGAAACAGTTAGACTGATAGATGTTCTAAAAATAAAAACCGTTAGGGAAAACCTATTTGGTAATGACGCTCAGTCGTTACAACTAATAGAAGAACTCTTGGGTATTAAAGAAAATCAGTAAATTAAGGTATACAAATTTTTGGGAATTGTAAGAGAATTTTTAATTTTATATGAAAAACTAAGGAAGAGCTAAAACAATTAAAGTTGAGGATTTTTTTTGAGATACTACGCTAATCGTGACACCCTGTGTTGTCTTGGTCAACATGGATTTCTGTGTTATTTACAAATTTAAATACAAAATTTTATAGATTTTTAAGCGGTTATAGCTATCATTGTGATATAGATTTGATTTTGACAGAATACTATATTGAAGAGTTAAAATAAATTTGTTTTAGATCTTTGTACTTTAATCACATTCAAGTCAAAAAATATTGACTATTTCAGTTTATCTAATCCGCAATCTTTTGTAGATTTAAATTTTAAGAATTTCTTTATTTTTTGATTCTTTAGTCTTGTTTTAATATAGTGTTTACAGTGTAAATGTTCTCAATTTATCTTATTAGATTGTTATGTCTTAAAAATCAACAACTACAAAAAGTTTTTTAAGATTTTTTAAGAGATTTGGGAACTTAATAAAATCCTCTTTTATTTTACTTTCTTTTTTGAGATTTTTGGATCATATACTTGCTAGTCAATTTTGACACAAATTTTTCGTAAACCTCTGGAGTATTTTTATTTTCATTTTTTTAATTTAGAGAAATAATAGCTTTTTTAACGACGATGTGACCGGTATTTGGCTAGTAGTTTCAGATTTTAAATCTGGAAATTTTTATTCTTGGTTTTTTATGGGCAAGAATACTTTGATAACTTAACTCCAGCAGAGTTAACTGTTTTAACATCCACTATCGGGCGAGTTATCTATTAAATCATTATATATTTTTTTGTATATATTTTTGGGAGTATTTTTTATTTTAATTCAGTTTTAACTGATTCTTCTTAAGAAAGATAAGAATAGCAAAGTCTGTTTTTTTGTTTTTTCGTCAATATCGTTTTTATAATTTTACCTACTCTTTTCAAGGTTTCGCTTTTGTTAATTTAACAAAATAATATCATTTTTCATTTTGTTGAATAAAATTTATTTAAATGAAATGAGAAACTGTGGTATAGTTTTTTTCGCAGGACTTTCTTTGTAGCATTATCAGTTTTATATTTATAAAATAAAATAATGGTGAAATTTCTAAAGAAGCTATTTTAAAAAGACCTTTTAATCAGTTTATTGGAGATTATAAATGTGTAGGGTATAGTTGTAGTTGTATTATTTTTTAGTTATTTTTCTTTTGATTTATTGATTAGTATTTTAAATCTTGGAGGAAAATTTAGTAGTTTATTCTTTTTTAGTTTTAAAGTTGCTGTTTCTATATCTATATTTTTATAGAAGCAATTCATTTATTCACACTCAACACTTATTCGGGATAATTAGATATGCCATATTAGCCTATAGCTTGATTTACTTTTTATACTTTTAATCAATAACAATTATCATAGTTTTATTTTTACTGTTTTAGTGGTAAACCTTTTTGTTTACTTTAAATAGCGTTGTGTATATAATTGTGAATATTCAGTGAAACAATTATATAAAATTGTGTTGAAGACTTAAAAAAGATTAATCATGTTTATTGTAGTGATTTTTCTGAAAAGTGTTCGGGCCTTAACTTTATAAATTACGATTCTGGTTTAAATGTCCAGTATCTGATAATATCAATAATGACCCAATGAAAAAATCAAGAAAGCTTGGGCAAGTTGACGAAGCTCTTGAAAAAGGAAAAGATATAGTTTCTTTAATTATAAACCCAGCCGAGAATGATGAAGTTATTAAACTTAATACAGTTAGGAATGGTAGCAAATCTTATGCTTTTTAATAAAAGGTGTTTCTGAAAATTATAAAATAATATAAACATTTTGTGGTTTATTGATAATGTTTTTTGATATATCTGATTGTTTCGAACTTCTTTAGACTTGTCATAAATTTTTGACAACCAAAAAGTTTATTTTATAATTTTAAGTTTTAATCTTAAATAAGTTACTATATACCCTCTAATAAGTTACTAAGTTCTTGTTAGGATCTGTTTAAAAGTTTTTACTTTTACTCAAAATTTCCTTGGTTAAGACTTTACTTCTCTCCACTCCAGGTTGATCAAAAGTATTAATATTTAGCATTTCCCCCAAAAAAGCTGTGTATAATTCAAAAAACATAAACAAAGCTCCTAGACTAGATTCATCAGTTTGATGAATTGTCAAAGTAATGCTTGGTCTTAAAGATTCTGTCAAACTTTGTCGAGTGCCTTCAAACTCCGCTTGGATTAGACTGTTAAAAGATTGGTTTACCAAATAGTTTAAAGAGTTGTTTAATGCCAATTCTTCACTTGGAATATCCAAGGTTACTAAATAATCGGTTGTTTTTATAAAAATAAATTGCTTATCGTTTGGTCCTTCTTTAAATAATTGCAACTGGGAATGTTGATCCGTAGCCCCTAAAGCAGGGATTGGGGTTAATCCAGCAAAAACCTCTTGATTGTCAAGATCAAATTGTTTACCCGTACTTTCCGAAACAAGTTGCACACACCATTCGGTAAAGGTTTTGAGCCTAGAATTGTATGGCATGATAACTAAATTAGTTTTACCTCTTTGGTTCAACAAAAAGCTACTAACAGCAACATCAAAAGCGTCTTGGAGTTGGTTTTGTACTACCAGATTGGCTCCATCCAGCATCTTGGCTATATCTAAATCAATTAGATTGCTAATTAATAAACCTACTGGGGTTAATACACTAAAACGACCTCCTACATTTTCCGGTATTTCAAAAGTGGTTATATTTTCCTCATTGGCGATTTGCCTTAGCCAACCAATTTTTGGGTCTGTGACAAAAACAAAATGATTTTGCCAAGTAAGGCCTTGTTGTTCTACTTTATTTTTGAAAAAGACATATTGAGCGATTGTTTCTGGGGTGCCACCTGATTTGGTTTGTACCAAAAAAAGCGTTTTGGCTAAATCAATTTTTGTTAGTGTTTGATTGATTAGGTAAGGATCAATATTATCCAAACAGATTACTTTACTTTTTTGTATTTCGTTAGCTAGTGCTTCGACTATAGTTTTTGGCCCTAACATTGACCCGCCAATACCTAAAATTACAAAATAGCTAAATTTATTTTTATGTTTTTCTACAAAATCTTGAATTACTCTAAGTGTTTTAGGTTGGTTACCCAAATCTAAAAAACCTTGCTGCCTGGATTTTAATCTATTATAGTACTTGTTAAAGTGTGTACGGTATTGTTCAACCTCCTCACTAGAAACAGAATGTCGTTTGTTAAACTTATAAATTTGGTATAAGTAAGAAAAATCTACGGAGATCATACAATATTGTAAGTATTTTTTAAGATTTCTAACAAGCTTGTTTATTTGGAATTTATAATGACATTATAACAGTTAATAACAAAATGTCAATTTGACAATAATATTGTAAATAATATTTTCATTGCTCTAAATAAGTTAGGATTAAAAACTTGTTTAATATTGTGGAATAAACTTGACAAATCTAGCTCAATTAGGCAAGTCTTGATTGAAGTTTAAATCATTTAACTATTTGTAAGACACTATATGTCGTCAAAAACACTTAGAACTGATTATTTAAACAGTAGGGGAGATGCTTTTATGGGAGGTATTAACTCTACGAAAATCTCTTTAGCAGCTAAAATTAAAGTTATTGGGGTCGGTGGTTGTGGGGGTAATTCAATTAAAAGAATGATTGAAGTAGGTTTAGAAGGTGTAGAATTTTGGGCGATGAACACCGACTTGCAAGTTCTAAAACAAATTCATGCAGATGGTGTAATTCAGTTGGGTCCGAATGTTACCAGAGGTCTTGGTGCTGGTATGAGTGCCGAGGTCGGTAGACAAGCTGGTGAAGAAAGTGCTGCAGAGATTGAGGCAGCTTTAGCTGGTGCAGATATGGTTTTTATTACTGCAGGTATGGGTGGTGGCACTGGCACTGGAGCTGCTCCTGTAGTTGCTGAAATAGCTAAGAGAATGGGAATTTTAACGATTGGAGTTGTAACTAAACCTTTTGATTTTGAAGGCACTAAAAGAAAGCAAATAGCTGAGGAGGGGATAGAGAGGTTGAAAGCTAATGCTGATGCTGTAATTGTTGTACCTAACCAAAGATTACTTCAAATTATTGATAAACGAACAAGTGTATATGAGGCCTTTAAGATTTCTGATGATGTTCTAAGACAAGCAGTCCAAGGTATTTCTGATTTAATTAATTTCCCCGGAGAGGTTAATGTTGACTTTGCTGATGTTCGAGCGATTATGAGTAATGCTGGAACAGCTCTAATGGGTATGGGCAGGGCTAGTGGTGGCGACGAGAGTGTGGCTAGACAAGCTGCTATGATGGCTATAGATTCACCGCTTTTGGAGATGAGTACAGAAGGTGCTAAGGGCGTTCTTTTCAATGTTCAAGGTGGAAAAAACCTCTCAATGTTTGCTATTAATGAGGCTGCAGAAGTAATTAATCAACATGTTGATCCTGATGCCAAAATTATCTTTGGTACTTCAATCGATCCTAACCTGCAGGATGAAGTAAGAGTTACAGTTATTGCAACCGGTTTTACTAAAGAAAAAGATGATTATGACGGATACAAGCCAACCTCTCAGTCTAGCATGCCTTACACTCCACCAAAGTTTAATCGAGGAAAAGAAGAAAATTACAACAGACAGTCAAATCTTAGCAACCAGCAACTAGATAAAAGTGATGATATAGACGAATTAGATATTCCGGCTTTTATCAGAAATAAAATCAAGAAAGATGAAGAATAATTTATTTTAAATTATTTTTTGTAGTTTTTATTTTTAAAAGGTGGTTGTGGTGAGATGACCTTAATTAGTAGGTTTTAGGTAGGGTTGTTCTTTGTAATTATTTGTTATTTGAACTTTTGATAAAAATTTTTTTAAAAAATATGGTCAATTGACGATTTAATTCGTGAGAATATTTGTGTTTTAATTTGAATTCAAGTTTGTAAAGATATTTTTATTAAAAATTTTTATTAAAAATAATCCATATAATAAGTATGTCCCAAAAAAAACAATAAAAAGTTTGACTTAATTTTTGACATTTGTATTTATTTGGTATAAATATATGCATATTTATATTTCTGGCATTTGTGGTAGTGGACTGGCACCTCTAGCAAGTTTAGCTTGTGATCTCGGTATAAAAGTCTCAGGTTCCGATATTTGTGAAAGCTTAGCTATCAAGGTGTTGAGGGATAAAAATATCCGAATAGATTTTAGCCAAGATGGAGGATTTATTAGACAAGTTCAAACGGAAGATCCAATTGATTGGTTTATTTTTACATCAGCAATAGACCCTAAAACTCATCCAGAATATCAATTTATTAAACAATGGAACAAAAAAAATCCGGAAAAGCAAATTAGAATCTCTAAAAGGAGTCAGTTTCTAAATTTTTTAATTAAAAAAAACAATCTTAAACTTATTTGTGTTGTTGGAACACACGGCAAAACGACTACTACGGCTATGTTGGTCTGGCTCTTTCAGCAATTTAAGATTGCTGTTAGCTATTTGGTAGGTACTAACCCACTCTTTACTAAATCTGCCAAATACCAGAAGTCTAGTCAATATTTTGTGTACGAGTGCGATGAATTTGATCGTAATTTTTTAGATTTTGAACCAGATTATACGGTTTTGACGAGTTTAGACTATGACCATCAAGACACATATCCTAGTCAAGAAGACTATTTTGATGCTTTTAATACATTTTTATCTAAAACTAGAGTATGGTCGTTAGGTTGGCAAAAAGATCTGCAAAAACTAAATACATTCGAAAATGTTTATATTTTTGACGAGTTAATTCTAAAAGAATATTTAGACAAAATAAACTTAAACGGACTTCATAATCGACAAAATGCTTATTTAGCTATTCAATGTTTTGCGAAACTTGGTTTATGGACAGATTTAGATGATTTAAGATCAACTATTTCTGGTTTTCCCGGCACTCAAAGGCGGTTTGAAAAGTTGATAAATTTTGTATTTACTGACTATGCCCACCATCCAACAGAAATAGCTGCTACTATTCAACTAGCTCAGGAGTTCCGTTTGAAAAATAACTTAAATAATTCTAAAATTGTAGTAGTTTATCAGCCCCATCAAAATACTAGGCAATATCAAGTAAGACGAGATTATAAAGATTGTTTTAATGGGGTGGATTATCTTTTCTGGACAGATACCTATTTAACTAGAGAAAATCTGGATCTTGAAATACTTAGTAAAACTGAGCTAGCTAATTATGTCAATCAACTTGGTAAACAAGTGTTTACGGTAGACTTGAATCAAGAATTATCTTCTAAATTGCAAGAGTTTATTAAAAATGGAGACATCGTGATTTTTATGGGAGCGGGGACAATAGATGACTACGCTAGAAGTTTTGTTAAAAATTTGATTGAGACATCAGTCTTTTAATTTAATTGTTGCAGTTTTAGACAACATAATTAAAAGCTATTTGTTGATGATAAAATCAATTTAAGTTTGACGAAGAATTTTTTGAAAATCAAAGTCTAGTTTCTAGATTAGAATTGGTTTTTTTTAAAAAATGGTTTCTCTTAAGAGCACCACACTAAAAACTTTTGAGTTCAATCAGATAGTGGATGCACGGTCTGAACTGGAAGTAGGATTTTATTTAGTTATTTAGTATGACAAAAATTATCCTAATTCTAGCTAGAATAAGCCACTAGGTAAAAAAACTTGTTTATTTTTTTGCCAGCTTTTTTGCTGGAGAGATTTTTCAATTAAAGGTACTACAAACGGTTTTTTAACTTTCTTGACTTTTTCTGTGGTTGCTAGTGGCGTGTATGTATTTAATAATATTTTTGATAGACAAAGCGATCATCTACATCTAACAAAAAACATCGTCCTCTAGTAAAAGCGGACAAATAAGTATTACTTTTGCATTGTTTTTAGGTATTGTCTTGATTCTAACTGGACTTTCTGTTAGTTTGAGTATATTGGGTTTAGAAGTCTTTGCTTTACTTTTATTTTATTTTACTTGATCAACCATGCATTTTATAGTCTCTTTTTTAGAAAAATCGCAATTGTATGGACATTTGTTCGATTGTTTTAGGTTTTGTAATTAAAATAATTAAAATTTTTGTAGGTAGTTGGGCAACCGGGATTTTGCCCTCCTCATGGATCATTATTATGACTTTCCTATTAGCCTTGCTTTTGGGTTTGTTCAAGAGAAGAAACGATCTTTTAGCAGTTATAGTCAGCACACTAATCAAAAAACAAAAAATTAATTGATGGTTATAATTTCTAGTTCATAAATACTATTATGAATACAATGTCAGCTGTGATCTTAGTATCGTATTTGATGTATACGATTTCTTCTGATATAAGAGCATAAGATTGGCAATAGATATCTTTTATTTAACTACTTTTTAGATTATCCTCGATATATTATAGATATTTAAATTTTACTATATTTTTACAAAAAACTCCTCCACTCGCTGATGTCTTGCTTAAAGATGGTTTTATGCAAATTATTTTGCTCGGTTGGGTGTTGACCCTTTAGGTAATAGGCAATTTTGTATATTATCTTGGGTAATAAGTATTTATGTTATTTAATTTAAACATTAAACAAAATCTTGCTCTGTGGAATTTTGCTGTTGTTGCAATTGGTCTAAATTTAGCCAGTCAGTGGCTATTTTTTCAGATTTATTCTGGATTTTGTATATTTATTTTAGCTTAGCAATTGGTGCTTTGGTTGGTTTGATAATTAAATATATTTTGGATAAAATTTTTATTTTTTAGTATATAACTAAATCACATGTAGAAGATATAAACAAATTTTTTATATTCTTTTATGGTAGTTTGGACAACTGCTATTTTTTGGGTATTTGAACTAACTTTTTATTTTCTAATCAATACTGGTTGGAGTAAACTTTTTTAGATAAAGATTATGTTTTTATCAAAAACTTAAACAATGGTTACAAGAGTCTATTAACAAAAAGAATTTCTTATATTTTGTGTTACTCTTGAAGATGCTTAGTTTTGTGTTGTTGTTTAAAATTATACAAAAAAGTAGTCCTATATCTTCTAGGATTGCAACTCATTAGATTGTTTCATATAAGGATGGTTTTATTAGTCGTGGTTTGGTAGGGACTGTTTTTTAGTTGGTTCGTTGATCGAGTGCCAACCGTAATATCACTATAGCCTGTACTTTATTTTATTTGTTTTTGATTGCAATTTTTATCTTTGTTTGGGTTTATTTCATGCATAATATTTAATAATCCTGGAGTCTGGTCACTTTTTTTGTTGATTGCTTTTCACCCTCTGGGATTGTTCTACTTTACTAGTTTTTCCAATTTTGGTAGGTTTGATTTGTTCTTATAGCTTTTATTTACTATTTCAATGTTTATAATTCACAAATTAAGCTATTCTATTTGGTTTTATAGTTTTATAGTATAGGATTTTTAGGTATAATAGGAACTTTGATTACCAAAATTTTTTGTTATTTTTACACTTTCTTTGATTAGCTATTATTTTTTACGAAGCTACCTGAATCAAAGTTTGAATATAACAAATAACTGGCTTATTTTTCGCTTTACTAACTTTTTTAGCATTACAGAAATTTGGTCTTGTAAAGTATTAAAATCCTGAACGAATGATAGAAGCTCTTAATATTATATAGGCATTTATAGATACACACAATATGCCTGTAAAAATGGAATATTTTAACAACCTGGGCCAACATCTTCGAGTTAATTTTCATCACATCACGAGACCAGAAATTTTGGTAGGTTTGCTAGTTAGTTTTGTCTTACTTATTCCCACTTTTTATGATTTTCTATATTTTTTGGAAAAATCTTTTCAATACTCTTGAAATCGAAGCTAAAAAGATTCAATAGAACAAAAGATTTATTCTATATTTACCGATGGTCTAACACAAAAAACCAAACTATCTAAGACTGAAATTGGATTTAAAAAATGAAGATCAAATTGATAAGACTGATCAACAAGATTAAGCTAAACTTAGCTATTGGTAAAAATATATAAAGGTTTTAAAAAACTGGCTAATTTGTAATATTAGTATCAGAAATCTCTATATTTTGTTCATGTTAGTACATTTTCTCTTTTTTGTTGTCTATAATTGCCGTGGACTATTTTAAATGACTACCTGTGTTTGTAATTCTAAATTTTGTTAGTGTTTTGGTGGTTGCTCTTAACCATGAAAATGTGGCCAAAAGTTTTTGGGGAATGTTGATTAAAAAATCAAGTTGTAATTTTGCTGCTGATAGTTTTTTATAGCTTTTTGGAGGTTATGGTAGAGGTCATATCATATAAAGAAATAACTAGTGCAATTCTTCGTTTAATATTTTTCCAAAAATTAATTTTTTAAACTAAGTAATATGAGTGTATTAATTGCTAGTGACTCTGGATTTTTGGGTATTAGTCTAGTTCGTATCTCCCAAACATAAACATATAATAATTATTCTCTATATGGCCGTTTTGACTACCCTGAAAAGGCCAGATTGCTTTTATTAAAAAAGATATAAAAGACAAAAAAATTGTGAATGAAACTATGTGAGATGTGGACTGGGTTGTTCATACCGCTGTAGTTTTGCTGCTTTATTCCGAATTTGACATAGTGTTCATTGACGTGGAGGAAACTAGAAATCTCTTAGAGATAGCTAAAATCACAATATTAAAAGGTTTGTATATATCTCTTCTACTGCTGTTTATGGTATATCAGACCATCTTCTCTTGAAAGAGGAAGGCAAATTAGAAGGTGTAGGAGTATATGGCAAAGCTAAAGTTATGGCCGAAGAATTCATGTTTGCAATACTGTGATCGAGGAATGTGTTTGCCGATTATTCCCCAAAGTCGTTTGTAGGTCCAGAAAGGTTTGGAGTATTTGCTTTGTTATATGATTGAGCAAAAGATGGTAAGAATTTTCTTATACTAGATAATGACAAAAGCTTTTATCATCTTTTAGATACGGAAGATTTGTGTGAGGTGATTTACTTAATCCTTGCTAAGGATGAAAAATTGGTTAATGACACATTCAAATTGAAGCTAAGATAATTTATCACTATGAAAGACGACTACCAAGTGATTTTGGATGGAGCTGGTTTTGGTAAAAAGATCATTCCTATACCAGCTACTCCAGCTATTTGGATACTGAGAATTTTAGAGTTTTTTAAATTATCTCCTTTATATAAATGGGCGCACAAAACAGCTGCCAAAGATTCTTTTGTGTCTATAGAAAAAGCCGAACAAAAACCAGGTTTATTCAAAATATTCTAATAAACAAGCTTTACTTCGTAAGTATCACTAGTATTTACAAAATTTATCAAAATTTATTGGTCAGACTGGTGTATCACACCGAATACCTTGGAAACAAGTTATTCTCAAGCTAGTAAAAATGTTTTTCTAAGATATGCAAACTTGTACTTGCTTTGTTTGACTTTGACGGAACTATCATCATAAAAGACATTTTACCTCTTTTTTTGATTCATTGTTTCGGGCTTGGTAGATATTAATTTAGGGTTATTGAAATTTTTTCCAACTTTTCTAAAAAGTATAAGCTAGGTCTAATAGACAAACCACACAGCTAAAAAAGTTATTAGTTTATTTTTTAAACAACCAAAAGGTTGATTTTATCCAGACAAAGACTCAAAGTTTTGTTTATAAAATCGACAAAATTCTTAATCCCCAAGCAATTTCAAAGATTAAGTGGCATCAATCACAAAACCACCAAGCGGTGACCGTTTCAGCTTCACTAGAAACATGGGAAAACCATAGGTGGATATTCGAAAATCGACAATATTATTGCTACTAGAATGCAAACTAAAACTACCCTAAACCAAATCGTTTTTGCATTTAAGCTAGCAACTCCAAATTGTTCCAACAAACAAAAAGTTTTTCCTATAAAAGAGATTTTTGGAGATCTAAACCAATATTGAAGATTCTAGGGGGTGATAGGGAAATGATGTCAATTGCCAATGAACCTTTTTTAGAAGATTTTAAAACATGTTAACACGAATATTATTTATCTGTAATTGATTAAAATAACAGTTCTAAGCTTAGTACTAGTTCGGTAATTAGGAATTATA
>OGCI01000878.1_pt1 | contig 29355 bp, 30 predicted proteins | sample 1570021 | NCBI WGS metagenome assembly OGCI01 (sample SAMN06264664, study PRJEB24512) | hot springs metagenome | isolation source: Hot spring water | place: South Africa: Tshipise | collected 2015-06-21 | reverse complement strand
TTTTTCAAAGACTATTTTGATTTTGGATTAGCTGGTAAAATTGACACTCTAATCTGGATAAGACAAAAGTTTCTTTATGGAACTACAACTCAAGGTGCCGGATTAAATCCCTGGTATTTAGGAAGCGGATCACAACAAGAACTTTCGAGAGATTTGTTTGTTTCTCGTAGAAATGGTGGAAGCGGTAAACCACAATCATTTTTATTGATAAATGATCATCCGACTCAGTGGAGAGGTGTATGGGTGAATTCAAATCATCCAAATCAATGGTTTAAAGACTACACCGGAAGAGCAATAAACAAACAAGCAGCAGCTGATGGAAGGGTTGAACTTTGGGCTCCTCCGAGAAGTTACGCTATTTATGTTCCCGATACTACTCAGACAATTAATTATCCTCCAGTTCTTGAAAAAATTCCGGATTTGGTAGCTTATACTAACGCACCTTTTAGATACCAAATTCGTGCTTCTGATGCAAATAACTCTCAGTTAAATTTTAGTATGACCGGAAATCCAAACTGGTTGAATCTTTCTTCTTCAGGATTATTGTCTGGAACACCAGCTTTTGCTGATACAGGTATTAGACAAATTATAATCCAAGTCAGTGACCCTTTAGGTGCTACTGATAGAGATACTTTTTATCTCACAGTTAGATTTAATTTGCCACCAACAATCCAATCCGTTAATGATACAACAATTAGAGCTACTTACAGATTTGAGAAACAACTTTTTGCTTCCGATCCTAATTCTGATACTTTAAGTTTTAGATTTAATCTTGCTCCAAACTGGTTGAATCTGGATAGTCTCTCTGGTTTAATGGTCGGAACACCTTCTATTAATGATACGGGATATTATAATATCAGAGTATTAGTAACTGATAATAAAGGTGGATTTGATTCAACTGCATTTAATATCAATGTAATTAAACCGCCAGATTCTATTATTTATGGATATGGAAAACCAACAATTGATGGGAATGTAAATTTGTCAGCTAATGATTGGCTTGAGCAGTGGCGAATAGTTTTGGATTCTAACTCTGATTCTTATTGGAGAACTCCTGACTCTCTTGACAATGAAATGTTAGCAATTTACTCAACGTGGGATGCTGACTCACTTTATTTGGGTATTGATTATGTAATTAACGATTCATACAACACAATGATGTTATACATTGACGCTGGAAAACAAGGAGGAGTAACAAACTTTCATTCGAGTAGTTATATCGGAGAGTATCAAAAGAATTTCCGATTCAGACCTTCTGATGCGATAGACTGTTTTGCAGCAATTTATTATTTAAATCAACCTTCATTTTATTTGTTAGAAAATAATAACAGTGTAAATAAAACTACTGAAATAAACGGGAGGAGAGGACAGAATGCTCGTGGAGCAGAATTAGCAATAGCATGGAATACAATATATGAACTTGGCGCCGGTCTTGTTCCTCCAAATGTTAAATTAAAAGTTGTGGGGCTTGTTGCTGGTGGATTTAATTGGGGAGCGGGAGACTCAGCACCTGACAATCCTGATGTGAACGGCGACAGTGGACCCGATAGTTTGATATTCTTAGCATATATTTATCCTGATACAAATGGCAACGGAATTCCAGATCCAACTTTAATCATTACTTCAATTAAAGAAGATAAATCTGATTTCATTCCAGAAGAATTTTATCTTTATCAGAATTATCCAAATCCATTTAATCCAAACACAGTTATCACTTATCAGCTTTCTGAAAAGAATTTAGTTACTCTAAAAGTATTTGATGTCCTTGGAAGAGAGATAGCTACGCTCGTTAATGAAGTCCAATCTCCGGGCAAGTATAATATTAGGTTCAATGGAGATGGTTTGTCAAGCGGTATTTATTTATATCAATTAAAATTTGGTGATAAAATTCAAACTCGCAAAATGATTTTATTGAAATAATTAATATATCCGTCAAATCCCCTCTCAGTAGGGGATTTTTTATATTTCCAAATGAATTCTAAAATTCATTTCTCTATTTCGAAGTTTTGAATTTATTTATAGTTTCATCGTTACTATTTTTCACAAGAAAAAATTTAAGGATAATAAAATGAAATTTGAACGTTCTGCAGGAATTCTTTTACATCCTACTTCTCTTCCATCTAAATATGGTATTGGTGATTTGGGATATGATGCTTATAAGTTTGTTGATTTTTTAGAAAAAGCTGGTCAGAAACTATGGCAGGTTTTTCCGCTCGGTCCGACTGGATATGGTGATTCTCCATATCAATGTTTTTCTGCTTTTGCTGGTAATCCAAATATTATTTCTCCTGATAAACTGATTGATGATGAATTACTCACGCTTAATGAAGTCTTGCCCATACCTGAGCATAATCCTTTTCAAATTGATTTCGGTAAAGTCATTGAATACAAAAAACAAATCTTAAAATCTGCTTATAATAATTTCAAAAAGAAGATTAAAAAATTTGAAGCAGAGTTCAAATCTTTCTGCTCTGAGAATGAAGATTGGTTAGAAGATTTCTCACTTTTTATGGCAGCAAAAGAATATCACGATGGCATAGTCTGGAAAGATTGGGATAAAGGTTTAGTTCATCGTGATGAAAATTCTTTGAAAGAATGGAAGATTAAACTTCAGGATGAAATTCAATATCAGAAATTTGTTCAATTCATCTTTTTCAGACAGTGGAATGAACTCAAAAACTATACGCATTCGAAAGGAATAAAAATTATTGGTGATATGCCGATTTTTATCGCTTACGATAGCGCTGACTTGTGGGCAAATAAAAAACTTTTCACTGTTGATGAAGATGGAAATCTTGAAACAGTTGCAGGAGTTCCACCAGATTATTTTTCTCCAACAGGTCAGCTTTGGGGAAATCCATTGTATAGATGGAAAGAAATGGAAAAAGATGATTTCCTTTGGTGGAGAAAAAGATTTGCTAATCTTTTCAAACTTGTTGATATAGTCAGAATTGATCACTTCAGAGGATTTGAAGCATTTTGGGAAATTCCTGGAGATGCACCAACAGCTGAAACCGGAAGATGGGTAAAAGCTCCGGGCGACAAATTATTCAAATCAATTAAAAAACATCTTGGTGACGTTCCGATTCTTGCTGAAGACTTGGGAGTAATAACTCCCGAAGTTGAAAAACTACGTGATGATTTTGAATTTCCCGGAATGAAAATTCTGCAATTTGCATTTGGAACTGGAATGGAAACGAAATTCCTTACTCATAATTTTATTCCGAATTGTGTTGTTTACACAGGCTCGCACGATAATGATACTACTCGAGCTTATTTTGAAAAAGCAAAAAAAGATAAGAAGTCTGATATTTATGAGCATGTTCAAAAATATCTAAATTACTTCGGAGATGATATTGTTTATGAATTGATCCGACTCGCTTATGCATCAGTAGCTAACATTGTAATAATTCCGATGCAAGATATTCTTAATTTAGGTGAAGAAGCACGAATGAATTTCCCCGGCAAACTTGGTGGAAACTGGAGCTGGCGATTTACATGGGAGCAAATTTCAGAAGACCTTCACTTAAAATATTTTGGTCTGGCAAAACTTTATGAAAGACCACCTGCTCCGAAAAAAGTTGAAACAATAATCACAGAAGAATTAGAAAATTAAAAATCATTTAAGGAGTTAATTTGAAAGCAAAATTATTTTTTTCAATTACATTATTAACTTTTTTAATTGTGTCTTGCAAAAGTCCGGGCTCTGACAATTTGAGTTGGTATGAAAATCTTGAGACAGCTTTGGAAAAAGCTAAAAGCGAGAACAAATTTGTTTTAGTAAATTTCACTGGAAGTGATTGGTGCATCTGGTGTCAGAGATTAAGCAATGAAGTATTCTCTCAAAAAGAATTTGAAAATTTTGCAGAAGAAAATCTCATTCTTGTTAAAATAGATTTTCCCAAAAACATTGAACAATCAATGGAAACAAAAATGTACAACAATCAACTCGCTCAAAGATTTGGAGTTGAAGGATTCCCAACGATTTTTATATTAAATAAAAATGGAGAAGTTACTCTTCGGACAGGCTATCAACCAGGTGGCGCTGGCAATTATGTAAATCACTTAAAAGAGTACATGTGAGAAATTTTTAATCAATAAAAAAAGTCACACTTTTATCGCAATTACGATTGGGTGTGACTTCTTTTTTTATAATCACAAATTAAATTATTTACCTAAAACTGCGTCCTTTGCTTGCTTAGCAATTCTGAATTTCAAGACTTTCTTTGCAGGAATTTTCATTGTTTCGCCTGTAGCAGGATTTCTTCCCATTCTTGCTTTACGGTTTACTACAACAAGTTTTCCCAAGCCAGGAATTACAAAAGCTTTTTTAGCTTCTTTGTAAGAAAGTGAAACTAATTCATCAAGAAACTGACCTGCAAGTTTTTTTGTAACTCCGGTTTTCTTTGCGAGATGATCAAGAATTTGACCTTTGGTCATTGATTTTGCTGCCATAACAAATGCTCTCCTTTCAATAGATTTTGTTGATCTCACAAGCGAAAATAAGCACTTATCTTCACAAATAAAAAATTTTTACACCTTATCAATACGTTTTGATATTGACTTAAGCTTCATTGATACTAAATTTTGTTATACAATTTGAGTTATTTATGAAATTAATTTTATTCTCGTTGTTCATTTTCCAGATAATCTCAACAGCTCAGATAGACACTACTATAATAAACGATGAAGATTCATCCTTTACTTTAAGCGATACATTATCTGTTATTTCTCCTAAACCTGATACTCTTATTCCAATTTTTAATAAACCATTATTCGATAAAAGTTCTTTTATTTCAAATGAAAAAATTATAAACACAAACTATCGTTATACGGGCGATGTTATTTCATTAAGCCCAGTATCAAGTATCAGAGATTATGGTTTCGTTGGTTACCCAAATACTCTTAGTTTATACGGAAATGTTCCTAATTCTGTTTCAATATTGAAAGATGGCTTGATGCTGAATGAACGATTTATGAACTATTTCAATTTGAATATGCTTCAAACAGAGGAAATTGATTCCATCGAAATAATTCCTCTGCCAAGAGGAGCTTTATATTCTTCATACCTAAATCCAACAAGTGCAAATATCATTACAAAAGATTTTCTTCCAACCGAACCATATTCAAAAATAAAATATTATCAAGGACCAGATAGAGAAGCTTTGATAAATGGTTATTTCAATGCTAAAGTTTTGAAAAAACTTTTTTTCACTTTTTCTGTAACTAATAGAATAAAAGATGAAACTTACAGAAACAATGATTTTTCAATCTGGCAGGGAAATTTCAGATTTAAATATCTGCTTTCAAATCAATTGAATTTAATTTTTTCTTATGATTTGAACGATTACAAGTTGGGTTATAATGGCGGTGTTGATTACGACAGCGTATTAAAACTAACATCTAAAACAGAGGACTTACTTTATGATCCTATTGCTGCTCCTGTACTTCTACCAAACGGTGAGATAAAACTATCTTCACAAATGCCAAGACTTACTCTTAAATCAAAATTTTTCAATTGGTTGAATTCTGATCTTAGTATTTTCTATTTATTTAATAAATCAGAGCAAAAAACATTTAGATACGGTTACAATGAAGATAAAGTTTTGGGAATTCATTCTGATAATAAATTGATTTTTAATAATATGGAATTACGCTTGCTTTTAGATTATGAAAAGATAAAAGATTACGTAGTGAGAGAAATTTATTATGATAACTTTATAAACACATCCAATCTAATCTACTTGTCGAAAAGTAAAATAAACTCAGATTTATTTTCTGTTGGAAGCTACGTTACTCTGAAACCTTTTTCTGAAAAATTTTCGCTTTCCCTTTTTTATAAAACATCCAGACTGAAAGAGAATAGAGAATCCGAAATAATTGAAACTCCAGGACTGATAAAACACGTTTTCATAAATTATGTAAATAATCTTCAAAACTCTTCTGTTGGGATTGATTTAAATACAAATATCAGTGAAAAGATTTCTGTTTATTTGGGCTATGCGCTCATTGGCAAATATCTTTCAAAAACAGATTTGAAGTATCTATTATTTGAATCTTCGATTAAATATAAAGATGAATTGGTTGATGCAAATTTTAGATACTTTATCAATGAATTTAACAACACAACATATATCGCAAACCCACGTTTTCCAACATTTTATTACACTACCTCTTTTGGAGATTTATCAGGAATTTCAATTGATATTAATTTGAATTACAAATTCCTTTTGCTTGAATCACGAACAAACTATTTCTGGAAAGCTGAGCAAAAAAAATTATATAATCTGCCCTCGTACACCTCACGAAATGGTATTTATTACTATGATAAAATGTTCAACAACAATCTTGATTTGAAGACTGGAATAATAATCAACCTGATAGGTAATCAATTGACAATTTCTGAATTCAGAAATTCATTTTCAGAAATTGAAACTAAACCAGTTCAAACTATTGATTTTACTCTAAGCGGGACAATTCAGAAGAAAGCAACTTTGTATTTCGTTTGGGAAAATCTATCAAACAAAAAATATTTTTTAGTACCTTATTTCCCAATGCCGGAGCGTAATATAAGGTTTGGAGTTAGTTGGGAGTTTTTGAACTAAAAATTGATTTTTAACCAAAACTCTATTAGTTTAGTTTGTAATCAAATAAAAATAATCAAATGGAAGTTCAGGACAGAGATTTACTAATTGCCGTTTCGAAAAAGAACGCAAAAGCATTGGAGCAAATCTACGATAAATATTCACCTTTGCTTTTCACTCTAATCAATAGAATTATAAAAGATGAGAGAAAAACAATTCAAGTTTTAACAGAAGTTTTTGCAATTCTATGGTTGAAAGCCGATTTAATTTTACAAAACTCAAATCAATTCTATGTGATTATGGTAAATCTCGCAAAGAATAAAGCTCTTGATACTGTGAGAAGAAGTACTGGATTAGTAACAGAACCATACACCGATGAGTACGAAAATGAAATTATAATTCCGAAAATTTTTTGTGATGATGAATTAAGCTTGGATTTCTTATTGCGTGAACGTGAATCAATAAGTTTGATTTTTTCTCAACTTACAGAAGCTCAGCTTTATGTTCTTTCTCTATCTTATTTCAAAGGATTAACTATCAATGAAATAGCGAAAGAACTTAACTTGCCTGTTACTACAATCAGTGACAAAATAAAAGTAGCTTTTTCAGGATTAAAAGACAATCTCGCAATGGCTGGATTTTAATTATGAACAAAGAAGAAATAAAAAATTATTTTGAAATTGCTGCTTTGGGCTGTATAGATAATGAACAATACAGACAATTTATTCGTGCAGTAAATGGAGATGAAGAGTTAAAGAAAGAATTTGGGAAATATCAAAAAGTTGCTTCTCTTATTCCTTTCTCTCTGAAAATCGAACAACCACCAGCAGAAACAAAGAACAAAGTTGTTCTGGGAATAAAAAAAATAATAATGAATAAAGTAATAGAAACTAAAACTCAAGTTCAATCTACTGAAGAAAAAAAATCTGAAGTTATTGAAAAAGAACCTATCGCTGAAAAAAAAGAAGAGCTAAATGAACTTGCAAAAGAGGAAATAATAAATGATGAAGTTCAACAACCCGAAGAAATAATCAAAGAAAATTTAGAAGAGCCAGAATTAGAGGGAGAAAATTTTAATAAAAATTTTATCGAGGAAGCAATTAACAAAATAAACTACGAATCTGAAGATAAATATCCTCCTAAAGTGAAATTAAACATAGACTATGGTCCTGTTCTCAAAGAAGAGATAGTGGAAGAAGTAACAAAAAAAATCAAAAAAACTTTAAGCTATCAATTTGAAGATTTCGAAAATAAAATCAGCAGAAAGAATAAAACTACAAACATTCTTTTAGTGTTGATAACCTTACTTCTACTTTTACTAATAGGTTGGAATTTGTATCAGTTTTTCTATCCAATTGAAAAAAGGGTTGAGATCAAAAAAGAGATAAAATTACCTGCGGTGGAATCTGGGGATAGTTTGGTGAGATAAAAATATTCTTTAATCTATCTCCCTTAATCAAATTTTTAGAAAATATAATTTACTTTTTAGATTTCTGAAATAACCTCTTGATATAGTCTTCTGGATTTTCTAAAATTGGGTCATACTCAGATTTATGAATTCTCTTTGAATCATAATCTATCTTTACATCTTGGATGAACTTCTCAAAATCTTTGTTTTGTTCGCACAGTTTATTCATAGTTTCCCAATCAAGATTGGTTTTGATTTTTGCAGGAAAGAGAACTAATGATGAATCGATATCCTTAAAATCTAAGTGAATAATACCAATACCAAATGAAGTTGTTAACCTTTCAAGCTCTGCTAATAAGTCATCATCTTGAACTATGTCTGCTGAAACCAGATAGCCTTCGTTTGCCCAAGATGAGTTTGAAACCGCCTGAAAATAAGATTCTCTATAATTAGATTTATTTATTGATTTTTTTATTTCGAAAGAAAATAATTTAACAGTATTATTATCAGATAAGCGATTAAACTCAATAAGATTATTGTTCCAATCTTCAAGCGGGAGATAAAATCCTACCATATCAGGATGTAACCATTCGTTGTATCCTCTTCTTTTCGAAACTTCATGATAAATAGTTTTTGTAAAGATATTTTTTCCCCTACCAAAAGCAGGATTAGAATAGACAAAGTAAGTTAATAGAGGATGTAGATCTCTTTCATTAAAATTAAACTGTGAAGTTTTTTCTTTTCTTTCATAAGATTCGATTCGGTTGAGAAGTTCCTCAGAAATCTCATTTTTTCTGGAGGCAAGGAAAAATCTAACCGGATTATTTCCAATTCTAATGAATTTTGAATCGGGATTTTCTTTAACTTCAACATATAACCTTGCTCCCAAGGAAGCCCAGGGAGTTTTACCGGTGCTCGAAAGTTTTTTATTTAATTCTAATTCCACTCCACGTTGCCAAATTTCTTGATGCGTCAGTGGTTTATCTGCATCAGTTAAAACTTCCATCGCAAAATCCAAAAAAGTATAGGCCATATCCACCTCCAAATTTAAATTATTTAATTGCTCAGATTAACTTGCAAAAACTTTTTGTCAAATTTAGGAAATTAAGTCATCTTCTGCTTTTCGTTTTTTATCCACATACAATAATAAAAAAATAACTATCGCTATAATTCCAATTCCAACAATCAGCTTTGGGATTGAATTTATAAACACATCAAACTTGAAACTCATTCGTGCATAAATAAAATTGAAACCGAGCAAAAAGAACACAGCAGAAATAATCAAGTAAAAAAATTTTTTACCATTCAAAAAAGAAAAAAAGGAGGACAAGCCACCAGCCACTAATAATGCTGGCATTAGCATTCTACTTGGATTCCAAATAATGAATGAATTTATAACCAAAAGTATAACACCACTGAAGAAAATGAATCCGCCAGCAAAAATTCCCGCTGAATTTTCAGTCTGAAACGATTTGATAAATATTCCTAATCCTAATGCAATAACCAAGTATGAGATTACTTTATTACTCAGCAATTCAGGAAAAAGAAAATCAACAATAAATGCTATGATAATTACAATAATTCCTGCTATCAGGATTTTTCTTTTACTCATAAGATTCTTTGCCCCATACTCGAAGCAACTAATTCGGCGGCGAAGATTGCACTTGTATTTCGAATATCAAGAACGGGATTTATCTCAGCAACTTCAAGAGAGGACATACATCCACATTCTGCAATTGTCTCCATTAAAAGATGAGCTTCTCTGTAATCAAGTCCGCCTTTGACTGGTGTCCCGACACCTGGAGCAATTAATGGATCAACACTATCAACATCAAAACTTACGTGAATGTGATCAACTTGTTTTCGAAATTGTTTTAGCACTTTTGTAATGACTCTATGTATTCCAAGTTTATCTATATCGGACATTGTATAAACAGTGGGATTAAGTTTTTTAATATTTTGTTTTTCTTCTTCATCAACACTTCTGATACCAATCAAAGCACAATTCTCTGGATTCAGTTTCGGAGAAAAGCCATAAAAATCAACTAGTGCTTTATGACCTAAACCCATAGATGCAGCCAGTGGCATTCCGTGAATATTTCCGCTCGGAGTTGTTAAATGAGTGTTCATATCAGCGTGTGCATCAATCCAAATGACTCCAAAAGATTTTTTTTCTTTTCTGCAATGAGCCGCAATACCAGCAATAGTTCCCAAAGCCATTGAGTGATCGCCACCAATACAAAGTGGAAAGTTTCCGTCATCTAAAACTTTTTCAACAATTTCAGCTAAAGTTTGTGAAGTTTTTAACACTTCTTCCAAATAACGCAGCTTAGGATCACCAATTTACTGCTTTTCCATTATTTCTATAAAAACATCTCCCAAATCTTCAACTATATAACCAAGATTACGAAGTTTATTTTCCAAATCTGCTATTCTTAATGCCGAAGGTCCCATATCTACTCCTCTTCGTCCAGAGCCAAGGTCCATCGGAAAACCAATAACTGAAATTTTTTCCTGCTTCATTTTAGTTTGAATTTTTTATTTGTTAAAATACTAAGCAAGTTTCAATAATTCTACGAATCAAATGTTTGATTAAAAACTATAATTAAAAATTTCTTTAATAATTTTACACAGATAAAAATAAGATACTTTATGAAACTCGGAACAGAGCCCTGGATAAATGTGGGCATACTTACTGATAGACAAATCAGGTTTGATTTATATGGTGATTATAGCACTAACGTTACAAATAAAACTTTAAGCGGAATCTTTAAGGCAGAATTAAAAGACAATAAAATTCTCTGCTCAGGAAGTTCAATTCAATTTGAGACGGAAGATGAAATCTTTTTCGAACCATCTGATGCTGTCTCTGAAAGTTTTGTATTAAAAGATGTTTTAATCGGAGTAAAGTTTCATTGGGAAAGAAGAGAAAAGCAAAGATTTAACTATTACCTTAAAATCATAAAAAATGGTGATAACTTAACGGCAATAAATTATCTTCCAATCGAAGCATATCTAACCAGTGTTATATCTTCAGAGATGAGCGCCAAATGTTCAATCAATCTTTTGCGCTCTCAGGCTGTCGTTGCGAGAAGCTGGCTTTTAGCTCAACTTCAAAATAAGGACAAAGAAAAATCAAAAGAACCATCTCTAAGACCTTATTCAAATGACCAAGAATTAATTACTTGGTATGACAGAGAAGCACATAAACTATTTGATGTTTGCGCAGATGATCACTGTCAGAGATTTCAAGGAGTAACCAAAGTAACCACCGAGACATCAGGACAGGCAATTGCTGATACCAGAGGAATTGTTTTGATGAGTGATGATGAAATTTGCGATACCAGATATTCGAAATCCTGTGGAGGTATGAGTGAATCATATGAAAATGTCTGGGAACCTATTAAGTACAAATACCTCGTTCCTGTGATAGATTATAAATACGAACCCGAAAATCTAAATTTGAATTTAAAGGAAGAAAAAAATTCAGTAGAATGGATTAAAACAAATGTACAGGCTTTTTGTAATACAAATGATCCAAAAATTCTTAATCAAATTTTAATTGACTATGATCAGGAAACAAAAGATTTTTACAGATGGAAAGTTGAATATTCTCAAAAACAGTTGTCTGAGCTTATCAAGAATAAACTGAATATGGACTTCGGTGAGATATTAGATTTAGTTCCTGTGGAAAGAGGTTATTCTTCAAGACTTATCAAGTTAAAAATAGTTGGAACTAAAAAAAGTTTAATTATTGGAAAAGAGTTAGAAATAAGAAGAGTTCTATCACCGACTCATTTATACAGCAGTGCATTTTATATTGATAAAGAAGATGAAATTGAAGGCATTCCACAGAAATTTATTTTGTATGGAGCTGGTTGGGGACACGGAGTAGGGCTTTGTCAGATAGGTGCAGCCGTTATGGCAGAAAAAGGTTATCAATTTGATGAAATTTTATCTCACTATTTCCCAAATGCATCATTAAAGAAAATTTACTGACATATGAAAATTTTATATTCTTGCCTTTCCGAAAGTTGGGGTGGAATGGAAATGATAACTCTCACTTTCGTTAAAGAATTACTCAAAAGAAATTTTGAGGTAGATTTACTTTGTTTGGAGAACAGTAAAATCCATAAAGAAGCAACTAATGAAAAAATAAATGTTCTACCAATTAAAATTTCCATTTTGAATTACTTGATAAGTTTATTCAAAATTTCAAACCAGATTAAAAAATCAAATTATGAATTAGTGCATACGCAGGCATCCAAAGATTTATGGTTGCTTGTTCCGGCATTGAATTTAATTAACTCAAAAATTCCGTTAATTCTAACAAAACAAGTTGGCTCATTTATAGTTAAGAAAGATTTTCTTCACAGAGTTTTATATCATCGCGTAACGAAGGCTTTTGCAATAAGTAGTGTAATTCGTAATAATCTTCTTTCGACAACAACTTTGACTGAGGATGAAATAGAAATTGTTTACAACGGAATTGATACACAAAAATTCAATCCTGAAAATTCTGATAGAATAAAAATTAGAAAAGAATTTGAAATCAAAGATGATGAAATTGTGATTGGAATGCTTGCCCGCTTTTCACCGGGCAAAGGTCACGAAGAATTTTTGAAAGCAGCAAAATTACTTTCAGATAAATATTCGAATTTGAAATTTTTAATAGTCGGAGAAGCAAGCCATGGAGAGGATGAATATGCAAATCAAATAAGAATTTTAGCTAAGGAATTAGCTCTCGATAATGTAATCTTCACAGGTTTTAGAAGAGATACAAATGATATGCTTGCCGCTATGGATATTTTTGTTTTTCCTTCTCACGCAGAAGCATTCGGAATTGCATTAGCAGAAGCTCTTTCAATGGGAGTTCCGTCAGTTTGTGCCCGAGCGGACGGTGTTCTCGACATTGCTGTTGAAGAGCAAACTTCTCTTTTCTTTAAAAAGGAAAGCTACCTTGATCTTGCATCTAAAACTAAGCTATTGATTGATGATAAATCATTGAGAGAAAAGCTTGGTAACAATTCGAGAGAAAGAGCAATACAGTTATTTGACATAAATATTTCAATGGATAAAACAATTAAAATTTACAATGAACTTATTGAGGAAAGTAAAAAGTAAATTATGGAGCATCGAGTTTATGATAATCAGGAATTAAATCAGCTTTTGGAAGCAAAACAATTATCTGAAGCAACGAAACTTCTTTTTGAACTTCAAAAAAATGATTGGGGCTTGTGCAGAGAAAATTACGAACAATTGAAAAATGTTCAGATTAAAGATTTCAGATTCGGAAGCTATAAAATTAAAGCACAATTTAATCCTGGAAGAATAATTTCAACTTCTGCTAAAGTTGATCTGCAGAGCATCAAAGAGAGAAAATGTTTTTTATGTGAAGAAAATCTACCGCTAGAGCAAAAAGGAATTATCTATAATGAATCATATTCTATTTTAGTTAATCCGTTTCCGATTTTTCCGAATCATCTGACATTGACAAATCTAAAACATCAACCACAGAGAATTTTAGATACATTTCCTGACTTACTTAAGTTTAGTAAAGATTTATCAAATCACTTTACTGTAATTTATAACGGTCCTCGTTGTGGCGCTTCAGCTCCAGATCATTTGCATTTTCAGGCAGGCAACAAATATTTCATGCCCATTGATGATGAAGCTGATTTAATTGCAAATGAATTTGGGAATGCGATTATTGATAATGACGATATTAAAGTTCTTACAGTTGATGATGGTTTAAGAAAATTTTTACTATTTGAAAGTCTTGATGAAAATCTGCTCATAAAAACTTTTCATCAGTTCTATAACGCTTATTCTAAAATTATGAATGAGATACAGGAGCCATTGCTAAATATTATCTCATTCTATGATAATGAATTCGGCTGGCGAGTAATAATTTTCCTTCGTGCAAAACATCGTTCACATCATTACTTCGAAGAAGGTGAAAATCAAATTCTTGTAAGTCCAGCTTCAATTGATTTAGGTGGAGTTTGCATTTTCCCAAGAGAAGAGGATTTCAACAAACTGAATCAAGAGATTATTAAAGAAATATTCTCAGAAGTATTTATCAAAAAAGAAATGTTGAATGAAATTTCAGAACACTTAAAGTAATCTTTGTGCGATTTCTCTTTGTTTAGTGAATTTAATTGTTTATTATTGAATAAATTTTTCAATAAAAACAGGAGAAATATATGCGAAGAATGTTACTAATTCTTGGTTTATTTTTTTTGGTTCTTTCAATTCAACTACTCGCACAACTTGAACCAATCTTTAAGTTTCCGGATTTAATGAGAATAACAGAAGAAAATCCTTCAATGATTCGTGAAGCAAGAGAAGCAACTGCTGAATATAACATTCCATACGCTGTTTACTTGCCGAGTGGGATTTATATGGAAGCAAAAGCTGTCAGCAACAAAAAAATACTTTATGCAGTTATAAAAAATATTGCTGACATTTACGCAAATTCTGAAGTGCTAACTTGGGAACAAATAGAATCTCGTTACAGCTTGAATGAAGCAAGAATGCACTTCGTCAAACAACCAACAATTAATCCCAATTTAGGTTTTCCATCAACAATTTCATCAGAAGCTACCGATGGGAAATATCTTCTTATTCCTGATTGGACAGCTGACAAAGTCATTAAACTTAATCCAAATAACGGTGACTTGATTGATGCAAATTTTATCGTTGCTCCGGTAACACTTCAATCTCCGAAACAAGCAAGATTATCTCCTCACGGATTTATTACAGTTTCTGACCAGATAAGTGACCTTGTCCAAAAATTTGATACCTCGGGAACTTACTTAGGATTCTTTGCCCCTGCCGGCGGAGTTAATACCGCAATCCTTGATAATATCAGAGGTCACAATTATCGGGCAAATGGTAATTTAGTCGTTACAGTTGGAGCAGGCGGAAATAACAATGCTATCCCTCAATTTGATGCCATGGGTAATTTTATTGATCAGTTTATTACAGCAGGTTCTGGTGGATTAAACAGTCCATTTGACATTGTATTTAGAGCGAATGATTGTTTAGTAAGTGCAAGCAGCAGCAATAAAGTTCATAGATACTCTTTATCGGGTGCTTATATAAATGATTTAGTAGGAAGCATTGCATTTCCTCAGCAGATTCATTTAATGAGTGGTGGTCAATTTGCTGTGGCAGGTTTCTCGACTCCATCAGCTTTGTACATTTATGATTCAGTGGGAACGGTGGTTGCTTCTTACAATGTTGTTACTGGATTGAGAGGCGGTTATAGACTACCTAACGGAAATTACATTGTAACAAATAGTTCGGGAATTTTTGAAATAAATACAAGTAATGTAATCGTCAGAACAATTGTATCAGGAGTTAACGCTCAATACATTGATTATGTTGATTTTCAGCTTATTCCTGTTGAGTTAACTAGCTTCACAGCTAAAGCTATCAACAATTCAGTTCAACTTAACTGGACAACTGCAACTGAATTAAACAACTTTGGTTTTGAAATCCATAGAACAACTGACCGAACTTTTACGAATTGGGAAGTCCTGGGATTTGTAAATGGAAAAGGAACAACCTCTGAACCGCAGTCATATTCTTTCAGAGATGAGAATCTAACATCAGGAAAATATTATTATCGTTTGAAGCAAATAGATTTCGATGGAACTTATGAATATACTCAGATAATAGAAACTGAAATTTTAAATCCTAATGAGTTTGTTTTATCTCAAAATTATCCGAATCCTTTTGGCAGAACCATCAATTCTGATAATTCTGTTACAAGGATTAACTTCGCAACTCCAGTTGATGCATCTGTTAAAATTACTGTTTATAACCTAACCGGTGAAAAAGTTAGAGATATTACTAATAAATTCTACAACGCCGGAAATCATGAAGTTACCATTGATGGAAATGGATTGAACAGTGGAATCTATTTCTATAAAGTTGAATTTACTACGAGTGAAGGGAAATACTATTCTGATGTAAAGAAGCTTACTTTGATTAAATAAATCATTACAATTTATCAGCAATGAAGTCTTCTCTCAAAAAATGAGAGAAGACTTTTTTATTTCATTACCTTTTTAATTCAAAACGACTTATAAATAATATCAGATTTTCTGTTTATTTTTGATATGAGAAAACTTTTATAAAAAATTATCAAGAGATAATAAAATGAAATTACATTTGATTTTAATTATATCAGCATTATTTCTCACCAACATATTCTCTCAAGATATTACCTTTATTCCAAGACAAACAAGTATAACTGATACAATGGGTAAAGAGCTAATCTATTATATTGATGTTAAAAATGTTTCAACTATTCCTCAAACAGTATTTGTAGTCAGAACGATAAATAATCTTCCGTCAAATTGGTCATCTTCATTATGTCTTGATTTTTGTTATCCACCTACTATTGATAGCATTGCTACAACTCCGGATTTTGGTAGTAGTCCTCTTCAACCGAATGAGAGCAGAGAAATTTCTTTACATATTTACACAAGTGCTTCAGTACCCGGACAGGGAACTGTACAATTAAAAGCTGGCACTTTCAGAAATCCGAATCAAACAATTGTTGCTAATTTCTTTGCAAGTACTTTCAACCCTACAAATGTTGAGGACGAATCAATTGTTAAAGACTTTAAACTTGAGCAAAACTATCCTAATCCATTTTCACTTTCTGGTGAATCCGTTTATAGTAGTAATTCTGGCACAACGATCAATTGGACTTCACCCATATCTGCTTGGCAATCAATTAAATTATTTAACTCACTCGGTCAGGAAGTTGACACAATTGCTGAAGGCTACTTTGAATCCGGAACTCATTCAAAATTTTACCTAATAAATTCATCATTACCTTCGGGAGTTTATTTCTATCAACTCAGAGTTGGTAATTATGTGACAACTCGAAAAATGATTTTGGAGAAGTAATGAATACTAAAGTTTCTGCCCTGATAATTATTTTATTCTTTTCAACTTCTATATTTCCTCAAACAGAAGAACTCAAAGGTAAGTCTGCAATCAATTTCAAACTTGAAAGCATTGACGGAGGACAAATCGAGCTTTCAAAACTTTTTGGAAAGGGACCGATTCTTATAAGTTTTTGGGCGACATGGTGCAAGCCCTGCATTGAAGAATTGTCAGAACTAAACAAAATTTATGAAGAGTTGAAAGACAAAGGATTTAATTTGCTGGCAATCTCAACTGATAATGAAAAAACTATCGCAAAAGTAAAACCTTTCATTAAATCTCGAGGATATAATTTCACTGTTTTGTTGGATAAGAATTCTGAAGTTGCTAGAAAGTATTACGCACAACAAATTCCCTACTCAGTTTTATTGGATAAAGATGGTAAAATAGTGCAATCACATTTAGGTTATATGAAAGGTGATGAAAAGAAATTGAGGAATAAAATCATTTCTATTTTACAATAAAAATCAATTCTTTATGAAACTATTATCTAAATTCTTATTATTTATAGTACTGTATTATGCCAATTTACTTGGGCAATCATTGGATGATAACGAATTTAAATTACCGGATGGATTTAATTTCGCAAACTTGTTAGAATATTCTTTTGATATCAAAAATAAACAGGAATCTTTGGAAAACTGGACAAACTTAGATTACTCAAAAGGAATTTTCTCAGCAGGATTACGACTTGAAGTTTTTCAGCCGAATGATCCGGATCCATCTATCAGCAGAGGCAAAGAAAACTACGCTGATATTGCTTATAGATACTTGTCCGTTGACTTAACGAATTCTGATTTTGGAATTAAACTTACTGCAGGAAATTATTACGAATTATTCGGTAGAGGAATGGTTCTTAAAATATACGAAGATAGAAATATACGTGTTGATAATAATTTGCTTGGTCTCAAAGTCAATTCTAATTATCAGGATTTTTATTTAACTGCATTAAGTGGTGTTGCTGCAAACTCAAAAAATATTAGAGAGGATATCGTTCATGCAGTAGATTTATCTTATGCTGGATTGAGCTTTATAAAGCCAGGATTTTCTTATGCTGTTCTAATTCCGCAGAATCAGAGTTTTTCAAAAACAAGTTTAACATCTTTCAGAATCGAACCATCAATCTGGAATTTTGATTTTTATTTCGAGTTTGGAGCAAAACAAAATCAATCAATTAAGAAATTATATCTCAGTGAAAACGAAAAAATAATAGGCAAAGGATTTTACGGAAGTTCAAGCTTTTATTTGGGACCAGTCTCTATATCATCGGAATATAAAATCTACGATAATTTTTCGTTCTCATCCAATGATCAGACGATTACTTACAATACTCCGCCAGCATTGAGGAAAGAATACACATATTTACTTTTGAACAGACATCCTTCTCCGTTAAATGCCAACAATGAAAAGGGATTTCAGATTGAAGTAGATTATTCAATGGATGATCAAACTAATTTTCAATCAAATTTTGGAATAACAAATTCTTTAAATGAAAATTCTTATTATCAGCGAGTCAATAGAATTAAAGTTCCCTCTCAACTTGAATTTAAAGAATTTTATTTTCAGGCAAACAGAATATGGAATGAAAATTTTAATTTAACTCTCGCCTTTGGTTATAGTGAAGAAGCATCGAGTAAAACAAAAAACTTTACTCCAATCATTGAAAACAAATTTTATTTTGATGATATCAATACCATCAAATTAGTTCTGGAGCATCAGCATACAACAAATACAGCAACAGATGAAAAATATTTTTCAAATGTTTTGTCTATTGAATATTTAAGATCACCTTCGTTTAATGTTGTGCTTTTAACAGAAATGCAAACAAAAGAATCTGATTCGGGCAAATTGATAAGAAAATTCTGGAGCTTCATTCAAATAGGATATAAAATTTTTTCAAACTCAGACGTAAGTTTATTGATTGGCTCTCGTCAGGCTGGAAATATTTGCATTGGAGGAGTTTGCAGATTTGAACCTGAATTTAGAGGCATTGAATTAAAAATGCTCACAAGACTTTAGCAGATTATATATTACCAATCTATCAAATGATTTTTCTCTAACGATTAATTCTATTTTATTTATTTTAATAGAACAAACAAATAATTTTTTAATTCTATGGAACAATTTAAATCAACAACTATTCTTGGCTTAATCCACAATGGTGTTGCTGCAATTGGTGGAGATGGGCAAGTTACTTTAGGCAACACAGTAATGAAACATAATGCATCAAAAATAAGAAAGATGATGGATGGCAAAATAATTTGTGGATTTGCCGGTGCATCTGCTGATGCTTTCACTTTAATGGAAAGGTATGAAGACAAACTTCAACAATATAGAGGTCATATTTTCAGAGCTGCAGTTGAATTAGCAAAAGACTGGCGAACTGATAAATATCTCAGAAGACTTGAGGCGATGCTCGCTGTCATCAGCAAAGATATAGCTCTTGTCATCTCTGGAAACGGAGATGTAATCGAACCCGATGATAAAATTGTAGCAATCGGCTCTGGTTCAATGTATGCTTTAGCAGCAGCCAAAATGCTTATAAAACATAGCCAATTAAATGCAAAAGAAATAGTGATGGAGTCTTTGAAAACAGCTTCAGAAATCTGCATTTATACAAATGATAAAATAAACATAGAGGTTATTGAATAATTATGAATTCTAAAGAATTAAATATGTCAGCACTTACACCTTCAGAAATTGTAAAGGAATTAGATAAATATATTATAGGACAAAGCGATGCAAAACGTGCTGTTGCAATTGCATTGAGAAACAGATGGAGAAGACAGCAGGTTAAAGATGAGATGCGTGAAGAGATTATGCCAAATAATATAATCTTAATTGGACCAACAGGAGTTGGAAAAACAGAGATAGCTCGTCGTCTTTCAAAACTTGCTCAAGCTCCTTTTGTAAAAGTCGAAGCCTCTAAATTCACAGAAGTCGGATATGTTGGAAGAGATGTTGAATCAATGGTAAGAGATTTAGTTGATGTTGCAGTTAATTTAGTCAAATCAGAGAAGACAATTGAAGTCCAGCAGAAAGCAACAGAACTTGCTGAAGAAAGAATTCTTGATATTCTTATTCCACCGGTAAAAATTCATCAGAACGCAAATCAAAATTCTGAAACTAATCCGGAAAATGATGCGAATGAGATAATACAGAATCGTTCAACTCGTGAATGGATGAGAAACAAATTAAAAAACGGTGAGCTTGATGATAAAATAATCGAATTTGATTCACAGGAAATGCCTGCTATTGGAATGCAGGTCTTAGGTCCGTTCGGAATGGATGACATGGGTATCAACATTCAGGAAATTGTTGGTAGTATAATGCCTAAGAAAAAAAGGAAAAAGAAAACTTCAATTAAAGAAGCAAGAAAAATTCTCATTCAGGAAGAAGCTCAAAAACTTATTGATATGGAGACAGTTCAGAAAGAAGCTATTCAGAGAGTCGAAAACTCAGGAATAATTTTTATTGATGAGATTGATAAAATAGCAGGCGGTGGAAAATCGCAAGGTCCTGATGTTAGTCGTGAAGGTGTTCAAAGAGATTTACTTCCAATTGTCGAAGGTTCGAATGTAAATACAAAATACGGTGTTGTAAAAACTGATCATATTCTTTTCATTGCCTCTGGTGCTTTTCACGTTTCAAAACCTTCAGATTTAATCCCGGAATTACAAGGTAGATTCCCAATCAGAGTTGAATTGAACAGTCTTACTGAAGAAGATTTCATAAAAATTTTAACTAAACCTGAAAATGCACTTCTTAAACAATATAATTCTCTGATACAAACAGAAGGAGTAAAACTCGAATTCACCGAAGATGCAATAAAAGAAATTGCAAGAACTGCTACAGAAGTAAATGAACAAGTAGAAAATATAGGTGCAAGAAGATTACATACAATTCTAACAACTCTGCTTGATGAAATTCTTTTCGGAGTACCTGATTTAATCAAAAAGAAAAAAATTGTAATTGATGGAAACTTCGTTACAGAGAAGTTAAATAAGATTGTCAAGAACAGAGATTTGAGCAAATACATTTTATAATTTTTATTTTACGAAATGGAATATCGGCAGGCAAAAACAGGGAAATTGTTAATTGAAATACTTCCCGATAGATGCGATTTCTGTGGTTGCTGTGTTGGAGTCTGTCCTGAAGATGCAATTGAACTCAAAGAAGCAGAGATATTTATAATTGATCCGCGATGTACGAATTGTGCAAAATGTGTTTGGTCTTGCCCGATTGAGGTGATTAAGTTTAATAGAGAAGGGGTTCCGGTAGGCAAGTAGCAGTTTACTAAAGGCAGTAGCAATAATCTATAAATTGAATAGTTATAAATTTATCTTTCAGAAATTTAACTGCATATAAGAAAGCATTTGTAATATAAAATGAAAAACGAATACGATGTAATAGTTGTTGGAGCAGGACCCGCCGGAAGTATGGCTGCGAGATTTGCTGCTGAACAAGGTGTTTCTGTTTTGATGCTTGAAAAAGATAGAGATGTTGGATATCCTGTTCGTTGCGGTGAAGCAATAAGTAAAGCTGGTGTCGAAGAATTTATAAAAAGTGATGATAAATGGATTGCTGCTAAAATTAGTAAATTTTCATTCAATGCTCCTGATGGTACCGAAATTATCATAGAATTTGGAGATGCTGGTTATGTGCTCGAAAGAAGAATTTTTGATTATGAACTTGCTCGCACTGCCGCAGAGGCAGGGGCTGAAATTTTAACAAGAGCTTACGTAAATGGATTATTATTTGATGAAGATGGAACTGTCTGTGGAGTGAAATATGAATTTAATGGTGAACAAAAAGAATTAAGGTCAAAAATTGTTATTGCTGCCGATGGAGTTGAATCACGAGTCGGACGTTGGGCAGGACTAAAAACTCACATTGATTTTCGCGATATGGAAAGCGCTGTTCAAATCACTGCTGCAAATATTCCAGTTGATCAAAACACTCTTTATTTCTATTTCGGAAAAGATGTTGCTCCCAACGGCTACTTCTGGATTTTTCCAAAAGGTAATAATAAAGCAAATATTGGTTTGGGTGTAAGTGGAATAATCGGGAAGAAAAAATCAGCGCAATCCTTCCTTGACGATTTTATGAATAAGCATTATCCAAATGCACCGATTTTGACCAAAATTGCTGGAGGGGTTCCTTGTTCAATAACTTTAGATAAAATTTCAGCACCAGGCATTATGTTAGTTGGAGATGCAGCTCGTCAGGTAAATCCATTAAGTGGTGGCGGAATTGCAAGCGGAATGATTGGTGGTTCAATTGCTGGTAGAATTGCTGGTGAAGCTATCAAGATGAATAAGTTAAATCATATATTGACTTATGATAAAGCGTGGAATGATAGATTAGGCAAACGACATGAAATTTTTAATCGAATAAAAGAAGGCATCTATAATTTTTCGGATGATAAGTTTAACAGTATTGCTCATTCAGTGTTGAAAGTTCCAATAGAGAAACGAACGCTTGGGAAAGTATTCACTACAGCGTTGATGAATAATCCATCTTTACTTCTTGATATAGCAAAAGTTTTTGTTATTTAGATTTATTCTACTGGTGAAGAGTTTAAATAGCTTGGATTGTACCCCGGTGGATAAGGTCCTTCTTTAGGTTCGTCTTTAGTGTTATTGACTATAAAAAAGTATAACATTATAAGTAAAATCAAAAGAGTATAAACTCTACTTCTATTCTTTTTATAACTCCAGAATGAACGAGGAGTTACAACTGTCGAACCAATTTTTTTTTCTTTTGAAATAGATTTATTTTTTTTTGCCATATTTAAATCAGAAAAGCCGCTTAATTTGATAAGCGGCTTATGATTTCTTTTCTACTCTCTAACAACCCAAACTTTGATTTTCGCATTCACACTTGAATGAAGTTTGATATTAGCAGTATAAATTCCTAAAGTTTTTATCGTCTCTTCTAATTCTATTTTTCTTTTATCAATCTCAAAACCTTTTTCTAATAAGGAATCAGCTATCATCTGAGAAGTAACTGTACCAAAAATCCTGTCTTCTTCACCAACCTGAATAGGAATGGTTACAGAAATTTTTTCAAGTTCTGATGCCAAATGTTGAGCATTTTTTAGTTCCTGAAGCTCTCTTTTTTCAATTACCTTCTTTTCTTCAACAATAGCTTTTACATTTCCTTTTACAGCAACGTAAGCAAATCCACGAGGTATCAGGTAATTTAATGCATAACCATCTTTTACATCTATAACTTGTCCAACTTTACCAAGTTGTTCAATATTTTTTCTTAAGATTACTTTCATTTTCTTACCTCAATACTATTTGACTGTATCAGCAACATAAGGCAACAGAGCTAAATGTCTTGCACGTTTGATAGCTGTTGCAAGTTGTCTTTGAAATTTTGCAGAAGTTCCAGTTATTCTTTTAGGAATAATTTTACCCTGCTCAGTTGTAAATTTCTGCAACAACTTTACATCCTTGTAATCAATGTATTCGATCCCCATTTCAGTAAAGCGGCAAATCTTTTTCGTTTTAATTTCTTTCTTCATTATCAACACCTGAGTCTGATTCTTTTATTAAATTTGATTCTTCATCAGATAAAAACTTATCAAAGGAATCTTCCTGATATACGCTTTCATCTTCAATTACACTATTTACTTCATCTTCTCTTAAAGTTCCGTTCTCACTACCAATCAGTCTTTTATTCAGAAATTGAATTCGTCTTGCTTTTATTTCAACGATGCTTCTGTTGTGTCCGTCTTCGGTTTTCCAACTTCTACTTTGCAATTCACCATCAACTAAAACAGCAGAACCTTTTTTCAATCTGTCTCTGCAACTTTCAGCCAATTTGTTCCATGCTACCACTCCGACATAGCAAACGTCTTCCTGCCATTGATTTGAGCTATCCTTGAATTTTCTATTTGATGCGATGGAAAAATTAACGACAGGAGTTTTATTAGTTGTTTCTCTGAAAACAGGATCTTTTGTGAGATTTCCTGCAACAATTACATAATTTATTTCGGGCATTTTCAATTCAGCCATTATATAACCTCCATACTTAACATTTTAAATTATTGTTTATCAATATCTTCATTATTTAATTCTGCTTCAATTTGATTTTCTAAAACTGAAGTAGTTTCTTCCTTTACGGAATTTTGCTGAGTTTTGTTTTTTTCTATTTGCTCAATTGCGTGCTTATTAAGTTTAATTATAAGATATCGCAATATGTTTTCATCAAGATTATAAAATCTCTCAATTTTTGCGATAAGGTTTTTTGGAGCTGTAAAACGAAAAATAGCATAATAACCAATTTTACTTTTCTGTATTGGATATGCAAGCCTTTTTCTGCCCCAATTTTCAAAATCAGTAATCTGACCGCCATTGTTTGTAATATATTCTTTAATGCGGTTAATTAAAGAATCTATTTGTGTGTCTTCAAGAACTGCATTAATCAAAACAGCAGATTCGTAAATATCAGTCTTCATTTACTTTGTCACCTCCCTATGGACTTTTGGCCATTATCAATATTGGATAATGGCAGGGTTATCAAATAAATTATTTAAAAAATTGTGTGCAAATCTACTTAATTAAGGGTGCAATTACAAGAGCAACAACAGACATCAATTTTAATAATATGTTTAGAGACGGACCAGAGGTATCCTTAAACGGATCACCGACAGTATCTCCAACAACTGCAGCTTTATGTGCATCGGAACCCTTGAAATATTTCTGCCCTTGAAATTCGATTCCTTCTTCGAACATTTTCTTTGCGTTATCCCAGGCTCCTCCAGCATTAGCTTGAAAAATTGCCATTAGTACTCCTGATACTGTTACACCTGCGATTAAACCGCCCAACATTTCTTTCCCGCCGAAAAATCCTGTAATTATAGGAACAAAAACTGCTAACAAACCCGGAAGCACCATTTGTCTGATTGCAGATGCAGTTGAAATTTCGACACACTTTGCATATTCAGCTGTTCCGTGAGCGTTATCGAAAATGTTTTTATCTTGTTCATCCCATTCAGAAAAATCTTTCCCTTGATTTTTTCTCATTACTTCTAATGCTGTCTTCAAAGCAGGAATTGTTGTGAATTGTCTTCTAACTTCCTGAATCATAGACATAGCAGCCTTTCCTACTGCCATCATTGCTAAAGAAGAAAATAAAAATGGAATCATTGCACCGACGAACAAACCTGCCATCACTGCTGCTTTAGAAATATCAATAGATTTCAAATCAGATGCTGTCATATATGCACCAAATAAAGCCAATGCTGTGAGTGCAGCAGAACCAATTGCAAATCCTTTTCCTATTGCTGCTGTTGTATTACCAACTGCATCTAACTTATCGGTACGGCTTCGTACTTCTTTGGGAAGCTCTGACATTTCTGCGATACCACCAGCATTATCTGAAATCGGACCATAAGCATCAACAGCTAACTGAATTCCGAGAATTGATAGCATACCAACTGCAGCAATTGCTATTCCGTACAATCCACCAAAATTAAATGAAAGAATAATTGAAGCTGCAATAACAATAATTGGAAGAGCTGTGGAAAGCATACCGATACTTAAACCGGCAATTATATTTGTTGCTGTTCCTGTAACAGATTGTTGAGCAATACTTATTACCGGTTTCTTACCACTTCCTGTAAAATATTCAGTGATCATTCCAATCATTGCTCCACTTACTATACCGATGAAAGTAGCAGCAAAAATATTCAAACTGGTATAAGTTTTTGTTTCTCCATAGAGTGGATCTGTGTAGATCCAGGATTCCGGTAGTAACCATTTTATTATAAAATAAGAAGATATGATCATAAGAGTGCCGGCAATAATATTACCGAAGTTCAAAGCCTTTTGTGGATCGCCACCTTCTTTAACACGCACAAAGAATGTTCCTATAATCGACATCAAAATTCCAAATGATGCAATTGCAAGTGGAAGGATTACAGCACCTAACGAAAATTTTTTCGTAAATTCAGGTAATGAGAAAAATGCTGAACCTAAAACCATTGTGCCAATAATTGAACCAACATAAGATTCAAATAAATCCGCACCCATTCCAGCGACATCGCCAACATTGTCACCAACATTATCAGCAATAGTAGCCGGATTTAATGGATGATCTTCCGGGATTCCTGCTTCAACTTTACCAACCAAATCAGCTCCTACATCAGCAGCTTTTGTGTAAATACCTCCGCCAACTCTTGCAAACAATGCAATGGAAGAAGCTCCGAAAGAAAATCCAGTTATTACTGTTATTATTTTACTAAGATCATTTACGTTATTGATTCCAAAAATGTCACTATAAAGAATGAATAAAATACTAAGACCTAAAACTCCTAAACCAACAACTCCCATTCCCATAACAGAACCACCTGCAAATGCAATTTCAAGTGCTTTGCCTAAACTCTCTCTTGCTGCGTTTGTAGTTCTAACATTTGCTTTAGTTGCAACACGCATTCCGATAAAACCTGCTAAAGCTGAGCAAAAAGCCCCAACCACAAATGAAACTCCAACCAATGGTGAAGAACTTTCGGATGTTGAACCACTGTATGCTAAAAGAATAGCAACAAGAATTACAAAGAAGATTAAAATTCTGTACTCTGCTTTAAGAAATGCCATTGCTCCATCAGAGATATGTTTGGCAATTTTCTGCATTTTTTCGGAGCCAGCATCTTTTTTTGAAATCCAGCCCGATCTCCAAAAAGTATAGGCTAATGCAAGTAACCCAAATATTGGGATAAGATGAATTATTAGTTCCATTACTTTCTCCTCACTGCTAATTAAGACTTGATTTATTTTTAATTACTTGTTTTACTTTACTATAATTGGCTAATGCTGAATTATAACCGCCAGTAATAAATGACTTTAGTATATCTGAAAAAACCGGAAACAATTCATTAAGAATTTTATTATCATCATCACTAAAATCAGATAAAACGTAACGGGCAAGATTCCCCTCTTCAAAATCATTCCCGATACCAATCCGGAGTCTCGGAAAATCATTTCTGTTCAAATGATAAATGATTGAAGCTAAACCGTTATGTCCCCCGTCGCTTCCAGATTTCTTTAATCGAAAATCAAATTTATTTAGATTAACATCATCAACAACTACAAGAACATCAGATACTTTAATTGGATAATTTTCTATCAATTGCAAGACTGCAATACCTGAATTATTCACATAAGTTGTTGGTTTCACTAACAAATATTTATAAAAATTAAAATCTCCTTCCAAATATTCGAAATCATACTTAGAAGGAGAAAAATTTAATTTATAGTTTTTAGCAAAATAGTCTATAATTAAAAAGCCAATATTATGTCTGTTAAGTTTATACTTTTTACCAGGGTTACCAATACCAACAATAGCTCGCACAATAAAAACTATTCTTCTTCCTGAGACTTACCTCTGCCGATAACTTCCGGCTCTTTGATTTCTTCACCAGCTTCAGCTGAAACAGTAACTTCTTTCTCTGTTCTCTGATGAGTAACAGATACAACAATAGAATCAGGTGATTGTTTGAAAGTAATATTAGGTACTCGAAGTTCTGCGATATGAATTGACTGACCCTTTTTCAAATTAGTAACATCAACTTCAATATGCTCTGGTATATCAGTTGGAAGACATTCTATTTCAAGTTTATGAAGTATTTGTTGAAGAAGACCACCTTCTTTAACTCCGACAGCATTACCTACCAATTGAACAGGAACTTCGATATGAACTTTTTCTCCTACTTCCAAACCGATTAAATCAAAATGAATAATTCTATCGGTTACAGGATCAAATTGTACGTCTTTTAATACACAGTCAAAAGTATCGCCTGAATCAACTTTGAGACTAATTAAATGTGTTTTAGATGTAAAAACTAATGGGTTTAAAGAATTCGCTTCAACATCTATTGGAAGAGGTTCGTGGTGTTTAGAATAAAAAATTCCCGGAACCCTACCACTTTTTCTTAATTCTGTTAAGGCAGATTTGGTTGATAGTTGTCTTTTTTTGCCTTCTAAGATAACTTTGTCCATAATTACTCCGATTCGATTAACCTTTATCTATATTAAAAAGTGAACTAATTGATTCATTATTATGAGTTCTAATAATAGCTTCTGCAAAAAGTTTTGAAGAGGAAACCACCTCAATTTTTTCGCATGAGTGCGGACCAATATCAATTGTATCTGTAACAAAAAGCTTTTCAAGATTATCGCAACTCTGTATTCTTTCACAAGCTTTCCCTGATAAAATCGGATGAGTGATAGCACCAAAGATTTTATTAGCACCTTTTGATTTAAGAGCGTCAACTGCTCCAACGAATGTGCCTGCTGTATCAATCAAATCATCAACTAAAAGAATATCCTTCCCTTCAACTTCACCAATAATATTCATCACCTCAGATACATTTTGAGCTGGTCTGCGTTTATCAATAACAATCAAAGAACTATTTAACATTTTTGCATAAGCTCTGGCGATTTTAATTCCTCCGACATCAGGAGAAACAACAGCCAGATTATTAGAAATATTTTGTACTCTTGCCAACAAAACTGAAGAGCCATACAAATGATCAAAAGGGATATCAAAAAAACCCTGAATTTGTGCTGCGTGTAAGTCCATTGAAATTACCCGGTCAGCACCTGCTTTCGTAATTATATTAGCCATAAGTTTGGCTGTAATAGCTACTCGCGGCTGATCTTTCCTATCCTGCCTTGAATAACCGAAATAAGGAATTACTGCAGTAACTCTTTTTGCAGAGGCCCTTTTAGCCGCATCCAACAAAATCAAAAGTTCCAATATGTTCTCCGCCGGTGGATGCGTAGGTTGAATAATAAATAAATCTCTTCCTCTGATGTTTTCAGAGAATTTAATCCAAATCTCACCATCACTAAACGTTTTCTTTTCTATCCCGCCAAGTGCAATGCCCAAATGCTCAGCGATTTTTTGGGATAATGTAAGGTTAGCACTTCCGGAAAAAACCATAAATTCTTTAGCCATTATAACGATCTCAATTTCTTAATAAAATCAGGTTTCAAATATAACCAAAAGTTTCTTGCTAAGTCAAATAATATTTACTTGTATAGTGAAACTATTTCTTCGGCTTTACGTAATAATGTGCACTTTGACCAAAGAAAACTTCTGCAGCATCCATAATTGTTTCGGATAGAGTTGGATGTGGATGAATTGTTAATTTAAGGTCAGATACATTTGCACCCATTTCAATAGCAAGAACTCCTTCTGAAATAAGTTCACCTGCATTTGGTCCGCAAATTCCTATTCCAAGTAACCTTTGGGTGTCGGGATCAACAATTAATTTTGTTACACCGTCAGTTCTGTCTAAAGTAATTGCTCTGCCGCTTGCAGCCCAGGGAAACTTTGCAACTTCATATTTGATTCCCTGTTTTTTAGCTTCTTCTTCTGTAA
>OGCI01000877.1_pt1 | contig 29361 bp, 24 predicted proteins | sample 1570021 | NCBI WGS metagenome assembly OGCI01 (sample SAMN06264664, study PRJEB24512) | hot springs metagenome | isolation source: Hot spring water | place: South Africa: Tshipise | collected 2015-06-21 | reverse complement strand
TCTCCTGGTTTGGGTCGATCTCTTTTAAGCCGATATAGTTCTTTAGTTCTTTCCCATATAGTTCTTTAGTTCTTTCCGAAGGCCCATTATTCGAATCAAGTCCCCAGCATGGGGCCGATGAGGCAAACCGTGGGGATTTAATACTTGGTGGAAATCGAGATCCGCTTTGGCTGGCGGCAGAGATCGCCCGGATTTCAATGGGCCATATTGCGTTTGAGGGGGATGTCCCCTACAATTCGGGGGGTGGCCCAAAGTTTCATCCCCGGCAGTCTCGGCAGCTACGAAGCCACCTCGAATTTGGGGGTATCCGGCTGAGGTTGCGAGATTGATGTTACCGCCTGAGGAAGCCACCTCCAATTTCGGGGTGCCATAAACGATTGGGGTGCCAGTCAGGAGTTTTGATGCCGCAAAAACTTTAGTCAAAACACGTTGTTCTCGGAGCTTATGGCGGCTTGGAAAGCAGAGCTAACCCCCAGGACGTTATCCCTTTTCAAAATCATGCTGATTTGAGTGCATCCGATTTTATCGGGCCGCCGGCGATTCGAATTTGAATGCGGACGACGATCAAGCGGGTTACAAATGGCTTTCAGCAAGGGGGCCGCAATTGCCCTCGGGGTTTTCTTTCAATCGAAGTGCTTATTGAATCTCTGCGGGGGCGGAAGCCGACGAATTCGTCGAGCGGCATCGCACCAGGGGTCGCTCACCCGAGAGTTTAGTGACTTGATTTTTGATCCTATGATTCCCGGGGACGTTTGGACGCTCTGCCAGCGGCGGTTCTTTCGGCTCGAAAGGTGCCCTTTTCTAGTGACCATACGACTCGAAGTGGAGCATACCACCATCCGAGGTGGGTCGAAGCGGGCGAGGGAGCATCGATCATGGAGCGAATCAAACTCTTAGTCGCGGACGATCACGAAGTGGTCCGAGCGGGATTAAGGAGCCTTTTGGCCAACACAGAGATCGACATTGTGGCGGAAGTGGCTTCCGGTGATGCTGCCGCCAAGTACGTGCTGAGTCATCCTGTACATGTCGTGCTTATGGATGTGCGGATGCCGGACGGCGACGGGCTATTGGCCCTCATGCGGATCAAATTGGAGCGGCCGGAAATCCCCGTCTTGATGCTTTCTAATTACGACAATCCCAGCTACATTGCCCGGGCGGTTGCCCTCGGAGCCAATGGTTTCCTCCTCAAAGGCTGCTCACGGGAAGAGCTGTTATCGGCGATCCGGCGAAGCGCTGCCGGGGAACACCTTTGGACGCGGGATGAACTGCGCCGCATCACGGGAGCGCTGGCTACCCCCCGCTTGGGAGCCGATATTGAGGCGCCTCTCACAGAACGCGAAAGCCAGGTCCTGCGGCACTTGGCCAATGGATTAACCAATAAAGAAATTGCCGACGCGCTGAAGATCAGTTGCGAAACCGTCAAAGAACACGTGCAGCATATCTTGAAAAAAATCGGCGTCAACGATCGCACTCAGGCGGCTGTCTGGGCAGTGCGGAAGAACTTGGCATAGTCTCAAACTTTGGCTCGGGACGTAAAGCGGAACGCTCACGCGTAAGAGCGATCTGCGGAGCACCGTTAGCCCGAAGGGAGCCGCGGCTTACGGAGTTGTACTCATCTATTCGTTCGCCGATTTTCTACTCGTTTAACCGTTCGGCGATTTTGTACTGATTGGCGGACAAGGCAAATGGGGATGTGGTTGCCGAGGATCTCTGCCAAGCTTACCCCCGGGTGCATAGGCGCCATCCAACCAGAAACTCAGCTCGAGGATATGTCCGCAGCTTACCCCCGGGTGCAAAGGCGCCATCCGCGAGCCGAGTCGACACTGCGGCGATTCCTACGAGCTTTCGGGGCGTGTACGGGCGGTTTTGGGGGGCCCGTCCCCGCTGTATAATCCCAATCCTGTAGTCTAAGTGCTCTGTGTAGTTAGGATTTTGTTACCTTGTGATAGCGTTTTTGCACTTTTGTCCGCAGCTAATGCGGCTTATGCGCCAAAGATGTGAGCTTTCTGAAACGAGCGGACACCGTTGATGGATTGATGATACGTGGAGACTGTAGGCGAGGAACTCTCGGGCAAACAATCCTTTTTTATGGGCGTGCTCCATCGAACTGCGTCTTAACCGGAGTTTGTATTTCGACAAATTCGGACGGAAAATTTCGGTAACCACGATTGCCGGTCGTCTTTTCGGCGGCGGTCAGTGGGGCTTCTGGCCAGGAATCGAGGAAACCTAAGATGGGTAAAGAGACCGACATTCGTCTGTGCGATATCGGGCTATGGACGCAGCGGTTTGCGTATCGGGCTCCGATTAAGTTTGGCGGTCGGATTGTGACCGATGTCGTGCTGGTCGATATTCGCCTTGAGGTGGAAACACGGCGTGGCAGGCGCGGAATCGGCTATGGTTCCATGCCGATGGGGAACATTTGGGCCTGGCCCTCAAAGCTACTTAGCGCCGAGCAAACGCTGGCGGCGATGCTGGCCTTGGCGGAGCTTATCGTGGAGAAAGGCCGGCAGTTGACCGGGTACGGTCATCCTTTGGAGCTTACCCACGACTTGGCCCGGGAGTATGCGACAGCGGCGGAGGAAATCAGAAAGCGACAAAATCTGGCCGAGCCGATTCCGCGACTTGCCCAATTGGTGGCGGCAAGCCCGGTGGAGGCGGCGTTTTTCGATGCACACGGAAAGGCGCTGGGCGTAAACTCGTATAACCTGCTAGGGTCGGAGTTTGTATCCAGCGATCTATCGGCCTATCTCAGTGCGGAGTTTGCCGGCGAGTATCTCGATCGATACACCCTGCGGCAACCGAAGCCGCGAATGCCGCTGTATCATTTGGTGGGGGCGCTGGATCCGCTCGCGCCCGGGGACGTTTCCCAGCCGATTGGCGACGGACTTCCCGAGACATTGGATGAATGGATCATAGCCAACGGTCTGACGCACCTGAAGGTGAAGCTTGCAGGAGATGACCTCGCCTGGGATGTCGAGCGGATGATCGGCGTGGAGCGCGTGAGTGTCGAAGCGCAGCGGCGGCGGGGATGCGAGCAATGGTTTTATTCCGCGGATTTCAATGAACGATGCGAAACTGTGGAGTATGTGCTGGAGTTTCTGGCCAAAGTTGGCGAGCGCTCACCCGCGGCCTTGGAGCGACTTCAGTATATTGAGCAGCCTACGCATCGAGATCTTGCGGCTTACCCCGATAACCGAATGCATCGCGCAGCACAGATCAAACCGGTGGTCATCGATGAATCCTTAGTGGATTTTGAAAGTCTGCTTTTAGCTCGGCAGTTGGGTTACTCGGGCGTGGCGCTAAAGGCCTGCAAAGGGCACCACGAAGCGCTGCTGATGGCCGCGGCCGCCCAAAAATTCAACATGTTTTTATGTGTTCAGGATCTGACTTGCCCGGGGGCTTCTTTCTTGCATTCCGCAAGTCTTTCAGCCCGAATTCCTACGGTAGCGGCCATTGAGGGGAATTCACGCCAGTATTGCCCGGTTGCAAATCAGGCTTGGGAGCCCCATTATCCGGGGATGTTCCGAATCACCGACGGAACGGTGCAAACCGGAGTGCTCGATGGGCCGGGCTTGGGCTTCCGCCATCTGGCCGAATTGGAGAATGCCGTCGCGCATTGAATTGCTGTTTTCTTAGCGTGCGAACTGTAAACCCCGGGAATCGTCGCGTCAGGTCGTGCAGTCAGGATAAGCTAATCTGAGGCCGCCAATTCGAACTATTCTGTGTCAGAATGGGCAGATAGTGACGAACAACTTGAAGCCGGCGTAGAACCGGCAAATGTGAGTCGCTACGTCTAACCGGGCAAACTGGAACGGTCAATCCGCGAAACTCAATCGCATCTTGCGATTCTGAGCAGCCGAGAAGGCATTCGAGATGAAAAAAGAACATGTATGAAAAATAGGATTGCAGCCGATCGGACGAAACTTATTCCACCACCGGTGATGGGTCGCCTTCGGTGACGGCCTCAAAGACCCGCAACGCCTGAGCCACCGCTCCCACATCGTGGACCCGCAAGATCTGGACGCCTTTTCTGGCCAGTGCGAGGGCCACCGCCACGGTGCCCGGCAGGCGGTCGGCCGAAAAATCGCCGATCAATTCCGCAATGAATCTTTTGCGCGAGTGGCCGACCAAAATTGCGCATCCCAAGCTGTGGAAGCGGTCGATCTCGCGCAAGAGCATCAAATTGTGTTCGAGACGCTTCCCGAAGCCAATCCCGGGGTCGATGGCGACGCGCTCCCGGGGTACCCCGGCGGACTGAACGATCCGAAGCCGCTCTTCTAAAAACCCCGCCACCTCCGCCACAACATTTTGGTACACGGGATTGTCCTGCATCGTTTGTGGCGTTCCCTGCATGTGCATTAAACACACGGCAGCACCGGTTTCCAAAAGAACTTCGATCATGCGGGAATCGCCGCGCAGCGCCGTCACATCGTTGACGATTTGGGCTCCGGCGGCGATGGCTTCCCGGGCCACCTCGGCCTTGTGAGTATCGATGGAAATGGGGAGGGATGTCTTTTGGCTCAGCTCGCGAATCACCGGCATGACGCGGCGGAGTTCCTCGGCCGCCTCAACCGGTTGCGCGTAGGGGCGGGTACTTTCGCCGCCAATATCCAGGATGGCAGCCCCCTCGGCCTCCAGGCGTAAAGCGTGCTCAACGGCCGCCTGGGGATCGAGGTACCGGCCGCCGTCCGAAAAGCTATCCGGCGTAACGTTCACAATTCCCATTAAAAGCGGCCGACGCCCGAATTCCAAATGGGTACGGGGAAGTCTCCAACACATAGCGCGGGAAACACCGGGCAAGTCCATCGGTCACTCCTTTCAGAGGCGAAAGGCGGTCCGGAGAAGTCCCTTACCGTAGCGTAGCCGGCAGGTCCACAGTCTGCAAGTTTTCAGGCGCAGAAGCCATCGCGGGGGTATTTCGAACTATGGTGGCGCAAGGCGAAAGCTAAGGCTAGACCAAGGTCGTATTCGTTTTTTCTTTTTCTTCCGGCGTTTGCCTTGGTGTTACTGGGGTGTTCCCCCATTGGTATAATGAGCTGTGTTTCCACCTCGGTGCCCACGAATACCGCTCAATCCTGTTGAAAGCCTGGGGCGATGTTTGGATTAATCTCCACGCTGCGAAAGCGTTTCCGAAATCTCGCGGGACAGACCGTCACCGGGCTTGCTGACCTGTTGTATCCTCCGGAATGCCTTGTCTGTGGGGCGGCCGGGATACCTGGGGCGGGGGATTCGGCCCTTTGTGGGGCGTGCCGGCGGCTTCTCGACTGGTCGGACTTGCCGGTATGTCGGACCTGTGGGGCGTTTACCACCGTCAGCGGCCGCGATCAACGCTTGTGCGACTGGTGTCGCTGGCCGCGGCGTTACTTCAACGAAACGATCCCCCTTGGTCCGTATAAGGGCCTGTTGCGGAGGCTGGTATTACGACTGAAAGCTTGGCCGCATGGGGCGCTTGCTTCGGTGCTGGTCAACCTTTTGCTCAGCCACCGGCAACAGCGGTTCGAAGCCCTCGGTCCCACCGTGATCACCGCCGTCCCGGTACACTGGAGCCGACGATTCATTCGCCCGTTCGATGCTTCGTCATGTCTGGCCGAAAGCATGGCCCAACGATTGGGAGTGCGGTTGGATCTTGGCGGGGTGATTCGTCGGCGAAGGGGCCAGCAACAACGCGGCCTTTCGCCCTCGAGGCGGTTCGCAAACGTCCGCGGTATTTTCGCCGTAAGGCCCACGGGCTGGCAAGGCGAGCGTGTGCTGCTGGTAGATGATGTGCTGACAACTGGCGCGACCGCCAGCGTCATTGCCCGCTTGCTCAAACGCGCTGGCGCTAGCTACGTCGCCGTGGCAGTGATTGCCCGGGCGGAAGGGGCGGAGGAAATCTCCGGCACCTCCGAGGGCGTTGATCCATCCTTCTAATCGAAAGGTCACAAACAGGAACCGCCGGGTAAGGAGCCGGCTGCATTCGGCAGACCAGTAGCGCACGAAGGCTGTGTGAGGGACCGCGGCCGCGCTCCGATGAACCCACGCTGTTATAATCACCGGACCGCGTAGCATACGCAAGCCGTGGGCAGACCGCGCGCTTAAAAGATGAGCATAGCATCGCCGTAGCTATAGAAGCGATACTCTTCGCGAATGGCTTCCTCATACGCACCCCGCATCAGCTCATGCCCGCCAAAAGCATGGACGAGTACCAGCAGAGTCGAGCGGGGGAGGTGAAAATTTGTAATCATCGCATCGACGATTTTGAACTGGTAAGGTGGGCGGATGAAAAGATCGGTTTCCCCCTCGAAGGGCTGAAGTTCGCCGTGCTGTGCGGCAGTCTCCAAAACGCGGACCGAGGTGGATCCCACGGCAACGATCCGCCCCCCTTCTTCCCGACAGCGATGAATCGTGGCCACGGTGGCCGGATCAATTTGCCCCCATTCCGCATGCATGCGATGCTCGCTGACCCGTTTGATTTCTATGGGCGTGAAAGTTCCCATGCCGATGTGAAGCGTGACCCAACAAAGTTCGATCCCCATGGCCCGAAGCTCGTCCAGGAGCCACTCCGTGAAGTGCAGCCCTGCGGTGGGGGCGGCCACGGCGCCGGGTCTTCGGGCATAGACCGTCTGATAGCTTTCCCGGTCTCGTTCTGCCATTTGACCTTTGCGGATATAAGGGGGCAAGGGGACACGGCCGACCCGCTCCAGGATGGCTTGCACCGGCTCGTCCGATTGAGGGCGAACCAACCAATACCCATCGGGGTGTTTGGTCCCCACCACCAGCCGGATATCGTCGCGGCCTTCCAAATCCAGCAGCGTGATGGTCTCGCCGTACTGGAGCTTTCCGCGTGTCCGGCCGAGGACCCGCCAAATTCCCCCCTCGATTGCATCCAGAAAGAGGCCTTCCCAACGCCCCCCAGTCGCCGTGCGATACCCGACCAAACGGGCGGGAATCACGCGCGTATCGTTCATCACCAGGCAGTCACCGGGGCGGAGGATGTTGGGCAAGTCGCGGAACCGATGGTGAGTGATTCGCCGGCTACGCCGCCGGACGACCATCAGCCGGGAATCCGCCCGATTTGGCAGCGGCTCTTGGGCGATGAGATGCTTCGGTAGATCGAAATCGTACAAGTGGATGTCTTCTTCCATGAATGGTTAATGTGTTGATTTAAGCAGCAATGTTTCCAATCTCTACAAAGACTTTTTAGACTGCACTCAAATTTTTTACGTCAATATGAGATTCATTATAACGGTGGCGAGGCATTGTGAGGGGTCTACGCAGTTTGAACGGGGCTTTGCGTAACAATCCGCGGTGCTTTTCATAACACTCAATTCAACCCTTCTGAACTCCTTCCGTTTTTAGTCAGTGACAACCGACTTTTTCGCCCCTTCCTACGATCGAGTTCACCACGCCTTTGATCCATTTTCCTGCGAGTTGTCCGTAAGAACCAAGATACGCCGGGTAATTGCTTTCTAAAGGCCCTCTGGGACCATCTTAATCCCCATGTTCTCGGTGTTTTTAGCATCGGCAAGGCGCCCAAAAAGCGCTAGGCCCTTACTTCCAAAATTGTATGTTTTCGTACGGGTCTTTTGGCAATAGGGGGGTAACCTGGCGGGACCTCACCCGTTCCTCTTTACAAGGGGCAAATGATCTTTGAAAGGGGCGGCAAAGGCACATGGAGCAAAAGAAAAAAGGCACATGTGCTAAAAGAAAAAGAAAGATTGTGCCTCAAAACCAATGCCCGCCGAGGGTGCGAAGAAGCTCGTTCGGAGGACAAATCCTCGCGGCACGGGCACCGCGCACAAAGGAGGCACATAATGAAGCAACGAACCGGCAAACCCCGTGGCCCGGGTGCCCCTGGCTTCCCGTGCGCGTGAAATACTCAAATGAGGGCAGAACCCCGCGGCACGGATCTCCCCTTTAGGGTTCAAGATCGCATGGGAGAGATTATTATTGATGCTCCCGGGGGGAAAATAAGCGGTGATCCCCGAGACAAGTCTATCGGCCGCCCGACGGCGAGAAGCCGCAAAGGTTCTAGCGCGACTTCTTGGTCTCGAAGATTTCTTGGAGATACGAAAAAAGATGGTGACTCCGGCGATGGCCGACGGAGTCCTTGATCCCGAATTGAGTCTTTCTACCTTTCTGGGTAGTATTATCTTTGCTAGCCTTTTATTCGGCCCGCGCTAGCCTGCGACCCCCATTACCATTCTTGAGAAGCGTACTGGGTGAATACCTCGGCGACTCGCCCCTCTTTTTCGTCGCCTTTATGAATCCAAACCCGGTAAGCCAGGGTGATGCTTTCCCCGGCCGGCAGCACGAAGGAGCCATCTTGAGCCGCATCTTGGGTGAAACTCCGGGCCCCGAACGGGTTGGCGGCGAAAAGCCCATAAGTTCGCACGTGCCAAAAGGTGGGGTAGCGGAAGCTTTTCGGATGATTCATTAGGGCGATGCCGACAATTTCCCCGTCAATGGGTCCGAAATAGTCGACCCAGGACGCCTTTTTTCCCCATGCAGCGCCATCGACCAAACCTTCACTGTTTACGATTCGACCGCCGAGTTTTGCATCGACCTTCACCGTTTCGGCTACCCGCACTGCGAAAGTCCCCTCCTTGGTGTCCTCGAATCGCACCGGTCCCTCATTAGCGTGAATGACAATGCGGAAATCGATCCACCGACCACCCTCCGCTTGGCCGAATGAAAGATGGCGCTCGTCCTCGCAAATCGGTTTTCCGTCTCGATCCAACCAGCGGTTCCGAGTAGCAAGCCTTCCGATCGGACCGCTTTCGAGGCAAAGAAATTCCACATGCTCGATTCGGTCACGGTGCCAGTAGCTCAGTCCGTTTACATCACCGTGGCCAAACCACAGGGAACGATGGTGCGGGTGATCTTCCCGCTCGTTCACCCCTTTGCCCATGGGATAGGCCCGGGTCACCGGTTTGCCCGTTGGACCGATGATGGGCCAAAGTATCGGCGTTCCGTTGAAGTCGCGCCAATATTCCGTGAAAAACTCCCCGTCGAGCTTGACGATAGCCCCCCGCTCAGACGGCTCCACGGTCACCTCGCCGAGAACATTTCTCGGTGCCAGCATAAAAAGAAGCATGGTTAGGAAGATCGCTCCAATCATCCGCCGGAAATGCACCGAAAGATTTCCATGGCTTGCCGAGTTTTTCGAGCCGGTAGTTGCCGGGAGACTCGAAACAAAGATTGAACGCTTGAGTTTCATCGATGCCCAATTCATTGACCACTACTCCCAAAGCGGATTTTACTCCCCAAGCGGATTTCTGCGGCAAAAATCGACCGCAACAACGGAGTGAGCAGATTTCACACTTTTGACATAAGCGTCTGCCACAAATGGTGGTGGACTCAAAGCCTATGTTTAAGGTTCCTTTGGTCTAGGTTCCTTCCGGGGGTAAAAGAGAGCCGCGCCCCAAAACCGAAAAACTTCGACACAGCTCCCTGTCTGTGAGTTTAGCTTAAGCTACCGATTACCGCATCCAGTGATCGCACTTTGGCCGCGATCCATAATTGCGTCCAACGCCGTTAGAAAATGATTTGCTCGTTATTGCTTCTCCCGAGTTTTCGAAGGGGACCATTCAACATCGCATGCCCGTAACAAGTGCCGGCGGGGATCAAACCGGATAATAAACCGGATAACAATCGCATGCCCCTATGAAAAATGGGTGCGATCCAATTGTCAAGGAACAAACCATGTGAAATCAAACAGGCACCCTATCCTTGCCCTTGCGTCTCAGTTAGTCGTTCGAGCAAATGCTCCCGCTTTCGCCGCCACGAAAGACGCCTCATCAGAGACAAAAAACGCGTCATTAAGCACGAAAGATGCCTCATGACACACCAGAGACGATTCATGAGACACCAAAGACGCCTCATGGGGCACGAAAGATGCCCAGTGAGACGCCAAAGGAACGGCTTCACATAACAATAATGCGGCGTCGCACGCGAAAGATGCGGCGTCGCACACCAATAAGGCAGCATGACACACGAAAAATGCGGCATCACAAACCAAAGATGCGGCATGAAACATCAAAGATCCCTTGCCCCATCAAAGCTGCATGATGCGACAGGAAAGATGCGCGATACCCCTGGAGCAAACGGCTCCCGGAGCCCTCTGTGAGATACACGTCGATTGACTTTCCTTGTTGGCCCGAATTCTCGGTGAAAAGCCGGCTCCATTGAGTGACCATTAACACCTTTAGCTTCATTGAATCGGAGTTCCACCGGCATTTATAAAACATACCTTTTATCTGCATTTATCCTGCTTTATTCATCCTACTTTTCTTTATCCTGCTTTTCTTTACGTTTAGCCTTCGTTTGTTTGAATCCATACTGCTTAGATTCGTCGCTTCCTCATCGCTCAACTTCTCATGCACTGATACCCATCTACTCTTCCGAAAACTTGCGTTTCAAAATGGCGGCGATTCGTTCGTGGTACTTCCCCGATTTGGTTCGCGGAGGAATCCAATTTTCATAGTCAAAGTCGGGATAGGTGAGCGGTTCCGCAAGCCGCGTATGATAGATATAGAAATCCCGGACCTTTTCCGCCGTTTCGGCATCCTCATACTCTCCAAGGTCGAGGACCAGCCGCCGCGGAACCGCGCGGACCACCTGCTCCAATCCACAGCCCACAAGAACCTGGAAAGGCCTCAGGTCAGGCGCCGCGATTAGTTGCGGTCCACCCCCGTAGTCGGCGACCCAAATCTGATCGGAAGTGGAGATTACCCGGCCGGAATAGGTAACACAAAGTCGTACCTTGGATTCGGGATCAAATCGCTTGAGAATCTCGATCAGTTTTCCTGTCGTCATACCGGAAAATCCGCAGATAACTCGAAAATGACCTACCGGAGGGCCCCACAGCTCCTGATAAGATCATAGCCCTCACGCGGCAATTTGTCCGCACAAAAGCCCGCGACTGGGGCGGAAGCCCTCGGCTAAAAAAGCTCTTGACTCAGCGGAGGCCCTCGCATCAGGATTCGGGCGGTCTCCCCAAAATCGGCTTTTTACCCCCAACTCTGGAGGCACCGGCGAAATCGATCGCCCCTGCTTGCGGCAGTGCACCCATTTTTTATGAGGCTGATTAACCGGCGACCTTGCCCAACTTTACGCGCTTACTACTTTAAGGGTTCACCCTCCAAAATCAAGGTTACCTCTGCGCGGCGGGGCCCTCCATCGGCAATCTCGCAGGTGAAACGGATTCGGTTTTCGCCCGGGTTCACGATCGGAACTTCCCCTTCAAACTGAACCGTGCCCAAGAGCTTTCCGCGTGCATCGAAATGCTTTGCTGGTTCGGGCGGGAACCATTCGAGGTAATGTCCGCTGGGTAGCTCGACGGGAAATTGCACCGACAAATCCCCGCACGAGATCGTGGGATTCCGCAGGGTGATTGTGCGAACCGGTAACGCTCTAATTGGACCGATAAGACAAGCGATTTCCTCCCCCGGCGGCACCTCGTTTACGTAAATGGTCAGTTGGTTCACCTCGTGACGGATGAGCGGGTTGCGATAAATTCCATAATAATACTGGTAAGGCCATGAGTACTGGCCATGCTGTTGGGAATCGCGTTCTTTGAAATGAAGCTCGAAATACCGCCACCCAGTAAAGTCTACCTTCACATAGTGCTCGGCATACGTGGGCCAATAATACGACGGATTGCCCAGTTGGAAATTCAACAATTCCCCTTTGCCGTCGCCATGGATCCAAACGCCGATGGCCCCCATTTTGCTTAGGTTGAATGCCGGCTTAAAGGTGGTGGTTACACTGGCCCAAGCACCCCGACGTTGCGGAGCGGTACTTCGGGCCGCTAGCCGGGCGGCATGGGCGAAAGGAGCGGCTTCCGGCCCGCTGACCGCGCTAAGCGAGCACGTGACATTCGCGGCTGATTGCGTGCTCCAAGAGCCCTCCCGAAACTCGGTAAGCGTGATTGCCTCCGCGCTCTCATATGGAGCGGCTTGCTCCAGAGTTCGGATTCGCAGGTTCGACGGTTGAGAGGCAAACCGATTGTTGACCGACCATTCGCCAATTTCGCCTCCAAGGTCTTGGATTTTTTGAGTCCAGTATTCTCGGGGCACCAATTCCCACGCCCGTATGGCGCCTTGCCGCAAGTGAAATTCGGCCCCGGGAACACGAAGGTTTTCAAGGATTTCCTCGGGAAAATGCCGTGCGAGGCGCAGCCGCTCGTATCGCCCGATCATATCGAGATATTCGTCTTGGCGTCCGTTGGGCGGTTCACCCAAATCGATCCCTTGGAACGACATCGGCATATCCCAGGCGAGGGACTTCAAACATAAATACTCGATTTCGTCGGGAAGCTCAGCGTACGTATCTGGGCTGGGTCCAAGGATGGCCCACCAACCCAATTGTGCCGGGATAAGCCCGCTGGATCGAAACTGCTCGTTGGCAGCACAATGAATATCGATGAAAGGTTTGAGACCCCAATTCGGATAATCCCAGGCCCCAATGCGAGAGTGAAAGCCCCATGAGTGATAGCCCCACTCGCTAGCCTCGACCATCACTCGACCTTTGAAGCGGCGGAACATTTCTGCCCGCATCCGCGAAACACCATACCAACCCCCCGGCATTCCTTCCGCACCATCCATGTAAACCAAATCCAATTCACATTCATTGACCACCTCCGCGACATGCTCGGCAATCGCCTCGACCAGGTCGGTATTTTCGTCCGGATAAAAAACGTTGTAGCGCACATACAGGTGTTCCACGGCATCCCCTTGATTGTGCGGCGCCGCACGAGTCCCGAAGACACCACGGCGACATCGCGCAAAACCGGGCGGATCCGCCGACAGTTCGTGGTATTGGATCAGCTCCTCACCAATCCGCACGACATTACCCCGACCGCCGTAGGCCCAAACAGTGTCTAGGTCTTTGGGCTCCGTGGTGGTCGGTAAAAATTCGGCTTTTTCATCCACGGCTTGAGCCAGTTCGAAGCGGGCATCGACTCCCAGCCGTGGGTCGGGCACGGGGGATACGAACGGATCGTCAGCCGAAATGCCAAAGTGGACATGGATGCCGGCCTTCAATCCGGCCTCATGGATTTTTTTAACCACGGCCCTTAGTCCCGGCATTCCCCCGGGAAACGCCTGCTCCCGCGGCCGGTAATGACCATAGGATTGATCCCATCCGATCATATGAATCAAATCGATCCCTGCCCGTTTGCACAGGGCAATCCACTGATCCACATTCGCTGCCGTCACGTTGGCAAACACGTAGGAGCCCCGTGTTTCCGGGGCATCTAACGCGAAGGGGCCTCCGACCAAGGAACTGAGCATTTGCTCGGCGAGGATCATCTGCTGCAACTGTCGGCGAATCTCCTTGGCGGGGCAGGCGACTACGGCAGCGCGGATAGGTAGCTGGGCGGAGTTCGGCCGCACTTCACGCCCCGCGGCTTTTATCGGGGGCAATTGCCCGCCAGTATACTCCGGATACCAGACCGCCTGAAGGAGGGGTTCATTCCCGGGAACGAGGTTGAAGCCAATCCGGTAGTCTTGAACGCGAAGACAGCAGGAGAATTCCCCGTCCGAGATCAGCCCCGCCATGTGATTGGCCGATTTATTGAGGGCTGGCCGCAGTGCTACGAACGTGATGCGCTCCGCGGGCGGCCCCTGGTAGCTGGCAAGTTCGAAAACCAGATATCCCAGACGACGGATTACCTGCACGGTAAGCTTGGCAGGCGGTTCCGCGAAATGAAAAATCAATTGATCCTTTTTGAGCTCACAAGAGCTCGGCACCCGGTCGCGTCCTTCTTGCCGAATGGCTACCACCGGCCGCGGTGACACGGAATAGTTTTTACCTGAACTTTTGTCCACAAATTCGACCGTTTTTCCGGAGCCGTCGATACTCCAGCGGAGAAACTCCGTCTCCAGGACGATCGGTTGAGCCGTTGCGGTTGTCGGGGGCTGTCCGACGCAAGTCCGCTGAAATGTGGCCACTAAGCCGGCAATTATGAGAAAAAACATGAGGAAAAGGGCTATCTTACCTACCATTGTCTGTGAAAAATGGCGGCCAAAACGGCCTTGCGTTGGACGAAGGTTCGCGGAAGTTGTTGTGCATGAAGTTGTTTTGCATGACATTAGCATTTTGCCCTCCTGCTGAGTCTCAAATTTGTTCGAACAAATTCCACATCTGATTAGTTAAATCGGCTTTGCGAAATTGAATTGAGCTTGAATTGGTGAAAACATACCGGCGAACTCATTTCGATTGAAACGGGATTGCTCAGCGTGCCTAGGTCAGGGTGTTTGCCGGGACTCGATTGGCGACAATCTTTCGATCAAAATTCGCCGCCAAAAATTTATGCCTAAGGATTTGCCAATAAATCTCGCTGAATTTCACTTGTGGCAAGAAAATTGACTTGCGGCGGTTCCCAAGCCATCATTCGCGTGCAAAACAGCGACTCTTCACCGGAGGAATACGCCGTGCAAATCAGGTGTTTATTTGCCCCTCACGGCAACAAAGCTTGCCTCGATCACCGCTTTGGGAAAGTCTAGAACTCGAAGATTCGCCGCGGCTCCTCAATGATCCCCTCTTTAACCATCAATTTGCCGGGGCCATCCGGCTTCTCGAATACAAGCCATTCCTTCTTGGCTTGAATCGGCACTTGGATACGGTACGGTTTGCAGTGGGGAATGACCGTCATCGCTCGTTTGGCACCTTCGTAGAGTGCTTGCCGAGTCTCTTCGAACGGATAGAGTTCGGCAGCTTCTCGGGCCAAACCGCGTTTGACAGCTACGGTGACCACCTCCGGGCCCAAGAACTGACGTGCCTCGCGGCAGGCCGCTTCATCCCCGGTGACCATGATCGTCGGCACACCGAAGGCACCGGCGTAAATGGCCACTTGAGCCAATTCGCCTGACTCTACACCGTTATACCAGTAGCGGTTCTCGGATCGCGAAGATTGTGTGTGGCATAAGACGCCATCGGGTGTGCCATTCATCGCGTGGGCCCCAAGTTGCACGACCCCGGCAAAAGACTCGTCGAGGCCCGGCATAACTTCTGGCCAACGTTTCCCGGTGACGTACTTCGCACCGGGGATCATCAAGTGCGGCACAAAAGCTCGCGATCCGTGGCCATCAAGAACGATAATTTCCTGGGCACCACCATCGCGAAGGCCGCGGACCACGGCCGCGATATCCCCCATCAGATATTCCTTCGCCAAATCATTGAGCGGACCGGTCTCGCGAGTTTGCTCGAATTGGTAAACGCCGCTTGCCCCCTCCAGGTCGGTGACAATGTAGATTTTTTGGCCAAAAGCATTTCCGGCAACTAAGCCGAGCAAGCTCACCGTGCTCATAAGTACTGTGGAAATCAGACGGAAGCGAGGCATGAGTTGATCCCCTTTGACTTGTGAATTAGGGCGATCTCCGGGTGCGAAAAACTCTGACCCTCTTTTAAATCTCCGGCTCTATGGCGTCCCTTTAAACCACCGATTATCTGCGATTATCTGCGCTGGATCTTTTGGATTGCATATCTGCGCTGAATCTTTTGGATTGCTGTGGCGGGGCAACCATCGTGGATTTCGGAGCGGGGTTTCGGGGAAGGAACCGGATCGTGCGAAGCTGAGCTTCGGCTAACCGTATGACACGAAAGCCGCTTTGCACCAGGCCGACCCTAAATTAAGATGGTTTCCAGATCAAGTCAACGGGCTTGTGGAGGTCCCGTAGTTCCGGGTGATCGGCTCGCTTGGCCCGGCAAAAGAGAGGAGGCTCGCCATGAACGGCTTTTTTGCGCTTCTCAAGTGTCGTGCATTGTGCGGTGGTGGGTCGGGTTTTTGGCTACCGGCTTTATTGGGGCCAGTTTTGCTCGGGACGGTGGTGGGTGCAGCCCTCTCGGGCGAGATCGCGGGGCGGCCAAATATTGTTTTTATTTTGGCGGACGATTTGGGTTACACAGACTTGGGCTGCTATGGAAGCCAGTTTTACGAGACGCCTCACATTGACCGCATGGCAGCCGAGGGTATCCGCTTCACCGACGGGTACACATGTGGGCCGAATTGTCAGCCCACTCGCGCGGCGTTAATCAGCGGTCAATACACGCCGCGAACCGGGGTTTATACGGTGGGAAGTATCGAGCGATTCAATTGGCGCAGTAGAACCCTTCGGCCCGTGGACAACGTGGAACAATTGCCGCTGGATCGAATTACCATTGGACAGGCTCTGAAATCGGCCGGTTATCGGACCGGTTACTTCGGTAAGTGGCACCTCGGAGATGGGGGCGATTATCACCCCGCGGCCCGGGGGTTTGACGAAGCCATCGTATCTGCCGGGAAACACTTCGATTTTGTCACCCGGCCGAAGGTGGAATATCCCCCGGGGACTTATCTTGCCGATTTTCTGACCGATAAATCGGTGGATTTTATTCGCCGGCATAAGGAGGGCCCTTTCTTTCTAGTGGTAGGACACTTCGCCGTGCATTCGCCGCATGAGGCGAAGGAGGAGTGGATCCGGCATTTCGAGGGGAAAACGCCCGTTGCTGGCCACCGCAGCCCCGTGTATGCCGCGATGATCGCCAGCTTGGATGAGAGTGTGGGAAGGATCTTGGCAACCTTGAAAGAGCTCGGCCTTGCGGAGAACACGTTGGTCATTTTCTCAAGCGATAACGGCGGTGTCGGCGGGTATCAGCGGGAGGGTATTGCTTCAGGAGGCATCACGGATAACGCGCCGTTACGAGGCGGTAAAGGCATGCTTTACGAAGGGGGCATTCGTGTTGCCTATATTTTCTGGTGGCCCGGGGTAATTCCACCCGGAACGGTTTGTTCGGTGCCCATCTGTGGCGTTGATTTGTATCCCACTTTGTTAGAGGTCGCGGGAGCTCAATTCCCCGAAGGCTATCCGCTGGATGGGGAAAGCTACTTGTCGCTCCTGAAAAGTGGTGGGAAAGCCCAACCGAAAGATCGTGCCTTGTATTGGCATTTTCCTGGGTACCTGGGCGGCGGAAAGAACACGTGGCGCACCACACCGGTGGGAGTTATTCGGGAAGGGGACTGGAAGCTTTTGGAGTTCTTTGAAGATGGCCGTGTAGAGCTTTACAACCTGCGGGAAGACATCGGGGAACAACATGATCTGGCGGCTAAATTCCCAGAGATAGCAAAAAAACTGCATGAGAAATTGAAGGCGTGGCGCGCGGAGATCAACGCCCCGATGCCCACTCCCCATAACCCGGAAACTCGGGCTGCTGAGCCAGCGAGGCAGCAGGTGCGTCCGCGGGCACTTCGTCAGCAGGCCGTAACGGCGGACGATCGGTGAACGGGGCTGCCGACCGGTGGGCTCGTCGAATAGCGTATCATTGGGTAAGCATATGAAAAACAGAGCGTATCATTTTGGATAAGCATAGCATTGGATAAGCATAGCAAAAACAAAGCGTATCATTTGGATCAGCGTACGATAAACGAAGCGTATTATTGGATAAACGTAGGATAAGCAAACCGGAACCGGAAGCTGAATGCGGGGATAAACTCAATGCAAGGATGAGATTTATCACCCCGGCGTGAGGAAATCCCTTTCTGGAATTCACCATTACCCACTATAATCAACGGCTCGAATGACCCTATTGTACACCGATCCTTGCTTTTTGAAGCACGAAACCGGTCAACACCCGGAAAGGGCGGAGCGAATTCGCGAGTTACCGGCCCGGTTGGCGGAGGCGGGCCTGAAAGCGCGGTGCCGGATCCCGCTTTGGGGGCCGGTGGCTCGCAACGTGCTGACGCGCGTGCATTATCCGCGATATGTGGACGAGATTTGGGCACTGGCGAAATCCGGCGGGGGAGACGCCGAGGCGGAAACCGTCGTCGGTCCCTCATCCTACGAAGTGGCGTTGATGGCCGTCGGCGCCGCGTGCGACGCCACCACGCGAGTGATATCGGGGGAAGATCATCAAGCGATTTGCTTGGTGCGCCCTCCGGGGCACCACGCCATGCCCGATCACGCCATGGGATTTTGCATTTTCAACAACGTAGCCATTGCCGCCAGGCTTGCCGTGGAGCGGCTGGGCTTGGACCGCGTATTGATCGTGGATTGGGATGTTCACCACGGAAACGGAACCCAGGCCACCTTTTGGGATGATCCGCAGGTGGGATTTCTTTCCATCCATCGTTGGCCCTTTTATCCGGGCACCGGCAGGGAGGACGAAACGGGCGGCGGTCCGGGTTTGGGCACAATCTGCAACATACCGATTCGTCTGGGAACCGCCCGGGAGGAGTACGTACAGCGATTCCAGGATACCCTCGAGCAATTCGCAGCCAAGCTGAAGCCGCAATTGGTCTTCGTCAGTGCGGGGTTCGATACCCATTGGCTCGATCCGCTGGGAAACCTCGGTTTGGAAAGCGAGGATTTCGCCCCCTTGACCCAGGCCGTGCTGCATGTGGCAGACCTGTATGCGGAGGGCCGGGTAATCAGCGTCCTTGAAGGGGGTTATCACCCTGAGGCGTTGGCCGAGTCCGTCATCATCCACCTGCGCTGCCTTTTGGAGCATGAAGAAAGAAAAAAAGCGATGCCGCCTGCGGGTTGCTGAAATTCGATATGGGGGTCTCGTGAAGCATGCTCGGCTAGCGTGCGTAGCTCAATAAGTGGGTGCAGGAGCCAGGGCTGAGGCTGTCCCTCGCGGCGCGCTTATAGATTTGTGGATTCCAAAAACTGGCGGAACTGTGAAAACTGTGGCACGTACGAGCGTGCTCATCGCGGCGAGGTCTCAGTTTGAGCCCCGATCGTTGATGGCTCCAGCGGCAAGTGCCGCGCTGCCTACGGCTATTGCGTGAGCGGCAAAACTATGGCCACCGTGCGACCGGCGAAACCATTGCCAGTGTGTGACCGGAAAAATTGTGGCCACTCGTTCGCTGGTTTCCTGGAAGCTGCCCGCCGTAACGAATCGCCGTAAGGAGCCATAATGAATCGCCGAAAGGATGGGAGGGCAGATCTTTCAGCAAACATGAGGAGCTAAAGTATGGGAAATTTCAGCAGTGTTTTCGGGTTGGGTGCGGCAAGGATCAGAAAGGTTTCCTGGGTACTCGGGGCGATTCATGGTTTTTGGCTGGGAACCCTTTTAGGAATTTCTCTTTCTCTCTCAGGGATTTCTCTTTCTCAAGAAATCCCGTCGGAACCGGTCCGGCTGATCTTCGATACCGACATGGGTAACGACGTCGACGATGCTATGGCGTTAGCGATGATCCACGCCCTGGAAAGTCGGGGCGAATGCAAGCTGCTTGCGGTCACTTTGACGAAGGATAATATCTATGCGGTCCGCTTTGTGGATTTGTTGAACACATTTTACGGTCGACCCGACATTCCAATCGGCGTGGTGAACGGCGGGGCAAGACCCCAGGAAGGGAAATACATTCGGCAAGTTTCCGAAGCCACCGACGAGGGAACCCTCCGTTACCCCCACGATTTGCTGGACCGGGCAGCGGTTCCCGAGGGTTACAAGCTGCTGCGGAAGGTTCTAGCCGGTCAGCCGGATCGTTCGGTAACGATCGTTCAAGTGGGATATTCCACGAACTTGGCGGCCCTGCTCCGTTCCGGTCCCGATGAGTTTTCGCCCCTAGATGGTCCATCTTTAGTCCGCCAAAAGGTCCGCCTCTTGTCGGTGATGGCCGGGTCGTATACCGAAAAACGTTGGCGGGAGCGATTCGTCGAGTTCAATGTACTCTGGGATATTCCGTCGGCTCAGACGCTTTTTGAGCTTTGGCCCACCCCGATCGTTGTCAGCGGTTTCGAAATCGGGGAAGCGATTCTGCACCCGGGTCAAAGCATGCAACTTGACTATCGATTCGTGAAGCATCACCCCTTGCGCGAGGCCTATCACTACTATCGAGGACTGGCGAACGATCAACCCACCTGGGACTTAACGTCAGTGCTTTATGCGGTGCGTCCGGATCGCGGCTATTTCGACCTGTCGCCGCCGGGTCGGATCAAGGTGGACAGTGAGGGCGTGACCCTTTTCGAGGCAGATCCCCAGGGGCAGCATCGATACTTAATCGTGCGGCCCGAGCAAATCATCCGCGTCCGCGAAGCCCAAGTGATGCTTTGCAGCCAACCGCCGGTTAAAAACCGCTAAGCTGCGCCAGGGAGCACTACTGAGCAAACCGCGGCTATCTCCGGGGAGTTTCTTTTAAGGGATACCCCGCAGAAGGGGTCGCTCGCCCCCAAGTCATACGCAAGCCCGGATAAGGTTCGCAAGCCCGGATAATGAAGGAGTGTTGCTGCTCGCCAACAATCCGACGAAATCGTTGCGGGCTATGAGTGGCTGAAACGGTTTGGGAAAGGCTCGATTTGCCCATCGATCCACTGTTGGAACCAAAGTTCCAACACCAATAAAGCCCAAAGCCGATAGCTATGGTCGCGGTGAAAGCTCAGATGTTCCTCCACAAGTTGGAGCAGATATTCGCGGCGAAAGAGCCGCCGGCTTGCCGCCCGTCCTCCCAGCACAATCTGCCGAAGGAGCCGCTCCAGCGGACCGCGGAACCAACTATCCAAAGGTACACCAAAGCCCATTTTGCCGCGGCGACGAATCCTCGGCGGTAGAAGGTCGCGAAAGGCTGCCCTCAGCAGGCGTTTACCCCGGAATACGCGAAATTTCAAGCTTACCGGGAGCTGAGCGACCCATTCGACCAATCGATGATCCAGGAACGGCTGCCGACATTCCAGGCTATGGGCCATGGAGGCGATATCCACTTTGGTCATCAGATCGCACGGCAAATAAGTGTTCAGATCTAGAAGGCTTATCGCGCTGAGAATATCCCGGGTCCTGAACTGCTCAAAAGCATCACGGAGGAATTGCGTGGGATCATGGCCCGCGAGTTGCTCCCGAAATTCCGGCAGATAAAGCTCCTCTCGCTGCGGCCGGGTAAAAATACCGATCCATTCTAAATACCGCTCAAGCGGTGGAAGCTGCAATTGTTCGGCAAAACGCCGAAGGCGCCGCCAGATCGATTTGTACCGCGCACTATGGGGTAAGCACTCCCGCCAAGACCCGACCACCAGCCGGCGGATAGCCCGGGGCAATCGATCGATCCAATCGGCCAAGACCACCGCTTGGTACCGTGGGTAGCCGGCGAAAAGCTCATCGCCGCCATCCCCCGTGAGCGCGACGGTGACTTGTTGCCGGGTCAATTCTGCAAGATACCAAGTAGGGATCGCCGAACTATCCGCAAACGGTTCGTCATAGTGCCAAATCAGTTGGGGGAGTATGGCCACCGCATCCGGCTCCACTTGGAACCGCTGGTGCCGAGTGCCGAAAAAATCGGCCGCTACTTGAGCATAGGAAGTCTCGTCGTATTCGGCCACAGGAAAGCCGATGGAGAAGGTCCGGACCGGCTCCCGCACCAACCGCTGCATTAAGCCCACGATGATCGTCGAATCAATGCCGCCCGATAAAAACGCCCCCAAGGGCACATCGCTATGGAGGCGGATTCGTACGGCATCGGTCAAAAGCTCGCGGAGTGTATCGCGGGCCTCTTTGGGGCTGAGGGATTCCTCTTTGCTCCAATCCGGTTTCCAGTAGGGGGCTACTCCCACATGCCCGTTTCTCCACAGCAGATAATGCCCGGGAGCAAGCTTGCGAACTTGTCGATAAATCGTCCAGGGGTGAGGGATATATTGATACGTCAAGAAGCAATCGATCGCTTCGGGACTGACCTCGAAGCAAAACCCCGGCACCTCCCGCAGACTTTTCAGTTCGCTGGCAAATACAAGTCGCTCCGGCTCCAAGATATAGTAAAGGGGTTTCTCCCCGAGCCGGTCGCGTGCCAGGCACAGCTCCTGGCGGTTCCGATCCCAAACGGCGAGGGCAAACATACCGTTGAGCTTTGGGAGGAGATCGCAACCCCACTCCTCGTAACCGTGTACCAAGACTTCCGTGTCGCTTCGGGTGGCAAAACGGTGTCCGAGCTTTTCCAATTCCTCGCGCAAAACCAGAAAGTTGTAGATCTCGCCATTGAAAACGACCCACACACTTTGATCCTCGTTGGACATCGGTTGATGGCCGGCGGCCAGGTCGATAATTGACAACCGCCGATGTCCGAAGCCAATCTGCGGGTTTTGGAGCAAGTGCCCGCCAGCAGAATGCGCTCCATTCGACTGAAAAAAACCTTCATCATCCGGGCCACGATGCCGCAGTAAGCCCGTCATTTTCCGAAGGATTTCTTCGGAAAGTCCCCTTTTTGGATCGGCCCAAAGCGCCCCAAGAATCCCACACATCAGCAGGCGAAACCTTGATCTTCGAAAGTAGAATTAGTCAAGCAATCTCCACGTCAAAGCCGTTACGTTGAACGATTTGCTGCCAGGGCACCAACGGTCGCGGAACCTCGCACTCACGAGCTTTTCCCTCACTGGCTCGTGCCTGCCTTGGGGGAGGTTTTGGCCCGCGGGTGACTTGTCCCCGTAGCGCATGCATTCCGCGGCTGATCGAGAGCGATCGGCTCGTGGAGAATCAAATATCGTGGACAGTCAAATGTTACCGTATTGTACCACCGGTCTGCAAAAAGGCATCCTTGATCGGACCTGGAGTGCCGCTTACGATAAGAGGCGGTTTTTGCCCCCGTATTGGCACCAGCTACGGCGGGGTCCGCCGGGCGTTTTTGCTTTTCAGGCACTTTGTAGCGCGAAGAAAGTATGGCGGCAAAAGGGGGTCCGCGGAGTTTTTGGTTTTTGCGGTGTGATGATTGTAAAACCTGCCCCCGCCTGGCGAAAAAGAAGCCACGGAGATTTGAAGCGGCACTCTTTCGCCTGAGTTCGGAGCATTTAGTACTGGAAGCGAATAGAAACCTCGTAAATTTGCGGAACGTGCAATGCGGACGAATCACGTAAAGCAAAAGCTGCGTCAAGGGGAGCCTTGTTTCGGCACCTGGATTACCATGGGCAGCCTTCATGCCACGCGGATTTTGGCCCGATGTGGCTTCGACTGGTTGACGCTCGACTTGGAACATGCGCCCCTGGATTGGGGGCAAACGGCAATACTCCTGGCGGCGATAGCCGATGCCGGCTGCGCCCCGCTTGTCCGCGTGCCGGAGGGGACGATCACCCCGATCAAACGGGCCCTGGACGCCGGTGCCTGGGGGATCATTGTGCCGATGGTCAACACGGCGGAGCAGGCCCAGGCAGCCGTGGCCGCGGCAAAGTATCCTCCGGAAGGAGTGCGTAGTGCCGGCGGGGGCATGCACGCCCTCAATTTCGCCGCCCCCTTGGAGGAATATTACCTGCACGCCAACCGGGAGGTTTTGATCGTCTTGCAGATCGAAAGTCCGGAGGGAGTGGCTCACATCGATCAAATCCTGGCTACCCCCGGATGTGACGCCGTGTTTGTCGGGCCGGTCGACCTACGGTTTACCCTGCGAAAATCGGACGGGAGCTTCCCGGCGCCGGAAGAACATGAAGCCGCGATAAGCCGGGTGTTACAGGCGGCACGCAACGCCGGAGTACCTGCGGGAATTCACTGCTTCGATGCCGGCGGTGCTTGTGCCCGGGCCAAGCAGGGCTTTCAGCTTTTGGCCATCGGAAGCGATTTGCGGATGCTGTGCACGGAGTTAGAGCGGACTTGCAGTACGCTTTGGCCGGAGCGCCCCCTGCGGGTTTTTGCGAGTTACTGATGTGAATGATTGATCCCCCGTGATTGCCCTACAGCTTTCAACCGATGGAACCCTCTGGCGGCAGGGGAAACTCGGAGGTCGCCAGCGGCTGATCGTTCGTTCAACCTCGGCAAGGTAAAGACCCTCTAAAGATGGCCGAAGATTTTCTTCAATTGGCGGGAAAACGCATCTTGCTTTTCGGTGTGGCCAACCGCAAGAGCGTGGCTTATCACGTCGCGCAAGTTTGCACGGCGGCGGGTGCCCATTGCATTTACTTGGTGAAAGACCGAGCCGTGGCCGAGAGTGTCCTCGGGATCCTTCCGGAAAGTTCCAGAAACCACATCTTCGTGTGCGACTTGGAGCGCGAAGCGGAGATTCAGCAACTTCGTGAACAGGTCGCAGGTCGTTACGGTACCATTCATGGGCTGGTGCACTCTGTAGCCATGGCGGATTATTCCGCGGGCAGGCGCCCCTTCCATGAGACGCCGCGAGGAGCATTCCTCCGCACGATGGATATCTCGTGTTACTCTTTGGTAGCGATATCGCGGGAATTTAAGGATCTTTTCGACCCGGATGCCTCGGTGGTGACCATTTCAATCTCCACCACGCGAATGGCGGCGGAAAACTATGGCTATATGGCGCCGGTCAAAGCTGCGCTTGAAAGTTCGCTTGTTTTTCTGGCGAAATCATTCAGCCGGTTTTCCCGCGTGCGCTTCAATGCGGTGGCGGCAGGACTACTGAAAACCTCCGCCTCCGCGGGCATTCCGGGGTATGTGGACGCGTATCTTTTTGCCGAGCAAGTCATCCCGCGCAAAAAGGCCCTGCAAACCGAAGAGGTCGCCCATGTGGTGGCTTTTTTGCTGAGTCCGCGCTCAAGCGGGATCAATGCGCAGCGGATTGTGGTGGACGCCGGCATGTCGATCAACTATTTTGATGAAGAGATCATCCGCCGCGTGGTATCCACTTAGGGCGATTTCCGATCCTATGCGCGGCTCCATGAGAAATTCGGTTGGGAAAACAAGGATCGGCGGGTTCGGGTAGCCGGAAGGTTTGGTTGGACTCCGCAGTTTTTTCCGCTAAGCGCACGCGGACCGGCTCCAAGGGCGTAAATTGCCTCACAAGGAGCGTAGCCATGGAAGCAATCACCGGTAATGGCATCCTTCCAAATTTTTGGGGACCGTGCCGCCAATTTTTTGTTCGATTTCAGCCCGAGGTGATCCATGCTCGAGTAGTAGGCCCATGCCTTCCACCGCCCTTTGGTGGCCGAGTGGTTGGCGTGATCCTCATCGGCATGATGCTTTTCGGGTTAGACGCAGTGGGAGGTTACTTCACCGCAGCAGCAGCTTACGGCGCGGATAAGAGCGTTTTGACGGCGGCAGTAGCCACGCTCGATGGGCAAGGGCCTCCCGTGGAGGGGCACCGTTCCGGAGCACCGCGCCCAAATATTATCTTTATCCTGGCCGATGACCTGGGCTACGGCGATTTGGGTTGTTACGGGCAAAAGTTGATTCAGACACCCTGCCTTGATCGCTTGGCAGCCGAAGGGATGCGTTTCACCCAGTTTTACGCGGGCTCCACCGTCTGTGCCCCTTCGCGGTGCGTGCTGATGACCGGCTTACACACGGGCCATTGCACGGTGCGGGGCAATGCGGATCGGGATCGGCAATCGCTTCGGGAGGAAGACCTCACGGTAGCCGAGTTCCTCAAGCAAGCCGACTATACTACCGGCTTAGTGGGCAAATGGGGTTTGGGCGAAGAAGGAACTCCGGGACTCCCCGATCTGCAAGGCTTCGATTACTTCTGCGGCTACCTGAATCAAACCCATGCTCACAACTATTTTCCCGAGTTTCTCTGGCGGAATCGTGAGCAAGTCCGCCTGCGCAATGTGCTGCTTCGACAAGGAAAGCCCTACGAGGATGTTGGGGCCGGAATTGCCCAGCAAAAGGTGGATTATAGTCACGATCTACTCACTGCGGAGGCTCTTGCGTTCATCGAGCGGCACAAAGATCGGCCTTTCTTCCTTTATCTGTGCTACACGATTCCTCATGCCAATAACGAAGGGACTCGTCTAACCGGCAACGGACAGGAAATCCCTGATTACGGAATTTATGCGGATCGGGAGTGGCCGGATCCTGATAAAGGCCAAGCTGCGATGATTACCCGTATGGACGCGGACGTCGGGAAGTTAATCGAGTCGCTGCGACAGCTCGGAATTGCCGAGAAAACCCTGGTACTTTTTAGCTCTGACAATGGTCCTCATCGGGAAGGAGGCCAGAATTTCGATCGCTTCGATCCCAATGGTCCCCTGCGTGGCTTGAAACGGGACCTTAACGAAGGGGGAATTCGTATGCCGATGATAGCCTGGTGGCCGGGGACGGTGCCAGCAGGAACTGTGTCTGATCATGTGGGGTATTTCGGTGACTTCTTCGCGACGGCGGCCGAATTGGTTGGACAACCCGTGCCACCGGGGCTGGATTCGATCAGTTTCCTGCCAACCTTACTCGGAAAGCCGGGCGAGCAAACGCAACATCCTTACCTATATTGGGAGTTTTACGAACGGGGCTCTGCGCAGGCGGTAAGAAAAGACAATTGGAAGGCGATTCGTCAGCCGATGCTCACCGGCAAGACGGAGCTTTACAACCTGGCTTCTGACCTGGGTGAGGAGCGCGATGTGGCGGCCGATTTTCCCGAAGTGGTGGCGGAGCTGGAGCGGTTGATGGATCAGGCGCACCAGCCCTCCGAGCGTTGGACGGTACCGCGCCGCCAACTCCCCCAGCGTTCGTCGCCCAAGAATTAGCCAGCGTGGCCCACTGCCGTTCTTGCAGAGCATCTCGCCTCTCCGGCCTCAAATGCCCGGTTTGCTCCAATTGCTTGAGCGAAAAAACTGACGGCGGGTAGTACGGGTTTTTGAGCCGGTCACTCAGATCGTTGATTTTTCGGGTGGATTACCGCTACTGCGGTTGAGTCCAAACGGAGTGATGCACCGCATAAGGGAAGGGATGGCCTCAGGCCCGCGTGGCAATGCATCCTACCCCGGTGTTTTCTGGCTATGTCTGAAAGATTCCCTTAGTCATCCGAGGAAGTGCAGCGTCGAATTCCCAGTTGCGCGACTTGGCTTACCGGGCCGCATTAGCTCCAGAGAACCGAAGAGAACCAATAAGTCTCTAGAGAACCGACAATCAAAAAAGAGAGAACCCACAATCAAAAAAGAAGGAGTCCATCATGTCGCCAGAGGTTTCGCGCCGCCAAGTTCTTGGGACTATTGGGATGAGTCTCGGGGGAAGCGCGTGGGTTTCCGCCCTGCTTCGGGCCGGGATCATCGCCGAAAATCGGCTTTTCAAAATCGGGGCATGTGATTGGTCACTCCACAACCTGGGGCGGCTATCCGCGCTCGACGTAGCAAAGGAAATCGGCCTGGATGGAGTTCAGGTCAGCTTCAATCGACCCGGTGAAGGCGACGACCTGCGCCGCGTGGACGTGCGGGAACGCTACCTGCAAAAATGCGAGGCGTTAGGAGTCGAAATCGCCTCGCTGGCTATCATTGTTCTCAATGCCGTTCCCTTGGCCACCAGCGATGATGCCGAACGATGGTTGGCCGAATGTATCGAGATCATGCCGAAGCTTGGACAAAAAGTGGTCCTCTTGCCGTTTTTTGGTCCGGCTGATATCGCCGAAAGTCGCGAACTTCAGCAGCAGGTCATTGTCCGGCTCAAACGGGTAGCACCCTTGGCGGAAAAAGCCGGGGTAATCCTCGGGCTGGAGACTTGGCTGAGTGCGGAAGATCATGTTCGGATCATCGATGCGGTCGGCTCAGCCGCCGTCCAAGTGTACTACGACGTCGCCAATTCCCTATCGAGGGGGTACGACATCTACCGCGAGATTCGATGGTTAGGGCGGGAGCGAATTTGCGAAATTCACTGCAAGGAGAATAAAACCCTCTTGGGCAAGGGAGAGGTCGATTTTGCCCGGGTAAAAGAGGCCCTGGATGAAATCGGGTGGTCAGGTTGGCTTATTATCGAGGGGGCGATCGGACCGGGCATGACGCTGAAAGACAGTTATGTGGCGAATCAAAAGTTTTTGCGTTCGCTCTTTCCGACAAAAAGTTGAACGTTAGGGTGCCCCCACAGTAAAAAACACTCCTATTTTTGGCAAGCAAATCTTGCTTTCCAAGACGCGAGATTTTTCGAGAGAAACTAAACGTCGATTCGCCAAGAAATTGTTTAATTTATCGATTCAGTGGTTTTTGCAACCCGCGACTTTCCCAGGATGACAGGCTTTTTAGCGTAGTTTTTAGCGTAGTTGGAAATATTGCGGCAGTATTTCGTAAGCTGTAACAAACGATTCAATCTCCTTTCGGATAATGCCTTGGTTAATCTCCGCGTTTCTTTGAAAACTGAGTTTCAGGCTCTAAGTCCTCATTGTCCTGCCTAGTTCCGAATTGTCCTGCGTAGTTCCCAAGACGACCGGTCCGAGGCCATAGGATCATCCGAGTCCTTAGGATCATTAAGACTGGTCATGAAAGAATAGTTTCCCGTTAAATCTGGGACGGCAAAACCGAAGATTTAGAAAGTGGTTCCGCATTTCTCGACTCTGGTAGCACACGAACTTGGCGGCATGAAAGTTGGCGTAGCTACCCCAATTTGTTGCGGGTTATTGTGATTATTGCCGGCGAGCGATTCGCGGAAGCGAAGCTACAGCAACTTTGCGTAATCCCGCGGGAGGCGTGCCTCGTAGCTGGTGTCTATCCCCCGGCGGATAACGTTTCTTACAAATGATTCATGCAAATGATTATAAGCTTTGGACAATATTGCACTGAGTATAAGCTTGGGACGATATTTGACATGTGAATTCCCCTCATTCGACATGACGATCTCGCTGGCATTGTCCCGGGATGCCGAAAACCTCCAGATCTGCTTGACGCCACTTTTGCCGGGGGCTATGTTTGCTGAAGATTGATTCGGCAAGGGAACTCATCCATGAAGCTGGTACCCCTCGGGGCTCATGTCGTTGTTCGGCCGCTGGAACCTGAGAGTACGACCCGGGGCGGAATTGTTTTGCCGGAGCAATCCAAAGACCGCTCACGGCAAGGTCGCATTCTCTCCGTGGGGGACGGCCGATTGCTGCGCGATGGGACTCGAGCCGCCATGCAGGTGCGCGAGGGGGATAGGATTCTCTTCGACATTTACGGGGCGATCGAACTGGAGATTAACGGGGAACAACTTCTGGTGATGAGTGAAGACGACATCTTAGCCGTCCTTGGTTGACCCCGTTTGCCGCGAGTAGTCCCGTTTGATTCCGATCCCGGGACGTGCAGTCTTCCGCCAAATATTTCGACCCGTTACTTGTTTACTTATCTGCACTTGTCCTCCGGTTCATGCTCTTTTTCTATCTGCGGCACGGAGGTCCGGAGGATTCATGTTGCTTCCGCTGGTACTCCCGACAGGAGCGATAGTTTCCGACGACTTTCCGCGGCAAGACAATATTCTCATTATTACTTGCTTAATTCATCTGCTTACCTACCGTTACTTGACTAGTCCGCTTATCTCCTTCCGGGTGCGTTTTTTATTTTTTGCTTCCTGAGGCATAGGGCGTCCGGATGTTCATATCAAGGGAGGGCGAAACATCACATTTGCTCTCCCAGCCACGGGGAGCCCCCATACTGCGGACCACCGTGTATTGTCGCCCGAAACCAACGTGGATTTGTGCGGCTTTCACTTCCCCGAAGGCAGCCCCCCGCAAACGATGAACTTAGACCCTCGTACGCCGAGTTTGGCAACGGCCGAGGCTAGGGGCCCCGCAGACGATGA